>Ga0206926_1005_pt1 | contig 63731 bp, 55 predicted proteins | sample Alteio_BWOrgHeat_59_FD_152955 | JGI IMG/M metagenome (GOLD analysis project Ga0206926, IMG submission 152955) | Enriched cells from forest soil in Barre Woods Harvard Forest LTER site, Petersham, Massachusetts, United States -... | ecosystem: Environmental > Terrestrial > Soil > Temperate forest >... | reverse complement strand
AAGGGTGGCTGAATTTTATGAAAAATCGATTCCTATTACATCGTTCCGGCTATCCGTTATACAGTCGCCAACCACTCACCTAACCTTTCTGCTACGGTCCATGACAGCCGCTACAGACTGCATCTGCCACCCTCTCGCAAGGGCGGCTATAATTTTTCCTAAAATGTTCTAATCGCGGCGCAAGCTCCTCCGTCGGCTTGCGATTAGCAGACCAACCACGCCGAGGCCAAGCAGAACATAGGTGGAGGGTTCCGGTACGGAAGCTACGGTGAATTGTTCGGTGAAGCCGTTGACCGTCCCGGTGCCGAAATTGGCTCCGGCGATAGATACCACACTAGTCGTGGGAGAGCCGACGAGTTCATCGTACAGATTGCCGTTGTAGAGGATTGTTCCGCTCGTGTTATCGAGGATGAAGTAATTGAAGGTCGCATTGGCGATGTTGGCGGTCAGGTCGTCGCTCGAACCATCGGTAAAGAACCCACCATCATAGGTAAATCCGGCTGCCGCAAAATAAAGGTTGATGTTATTGGCGGAGGTCAGCGGCGAGGTGAAGGGCAGCGCGGCGGTGAGGTGCAACACATCGTTGCCACTGGCGGAAGGATTGTTCCAAGTGGGGACACCGGCCTGGGTGAACTCAAAATTGTAGGTCAGGCCGCCGGTTGGATCAGTCGAGGCAGCGGTCAGGATGCCCGGGCTGTTACCCGGCCCGACTGCGCCCGCACCGCCGATGGTCCCGCCAACGGAACCATGGCCTCCCAATTCGGCGCCGGAGTGGACATTCACATCGCCGGTGCTCGATCCGTTGACCGACAGCTTGCCCGCGCTGACCGTCGTACCACCGGTATAGGTATTCGTTCCAGAGAGAACGAGATTGTCCGTACCGGTTTTGTTGAAGCCGGAGCCCGTCAGGCCACCAATCATGCTGGCATTCACCGTGCCGTTATTGATCGTGCCTGAGTTGGCCAACGTACCGACGTTGACCGTACCGCCGCCCAAGTCGAAGGTGCCGCCGCTGGCGATGGTCAACGTGGTCGTGTTGCCAATGGTGCCGTTGCCGGTCAAGTTCAGGGTCGCGGCGTCGATGGTCGTCGTGCCATTATAGATATTCGCGCCGGAAAAAGTCACCGTACCGCTTTTGATTTCAACGCTGCTGAAATTGGAGATGACGCCTCCGTAACTGAAGCTCTGACCAGACGAGGGATTAATCGTCAACGTATTGGACCCCGCACTGGCGCCACCGGACATATCGCCGATGACGGATGCCGCGCCGCCCACGATCTGGACGCTGTTCACACCGCTGCCGAGGCTGATCGCCTTGCCGGTGCTGTCCTGCTTGATCGTGCCGTAATTAATGATCGTCTCGTTGTTCGAGCTGGCGACGGGACTGACCGAGCCTCCCACAGCCGCGCTACCATCAATCGCCGCGACAGTGGCACTATTGCCTTCGATGGTACCGCCCAGGGTATTCGTGATCGTCACGTTATAGCTGGTGCCCGTGGTCGCGGAACCGGCAATCGCAATACCCGCATTGCTGTCGCCCTTGATCAGGCCGCTATTGACAATGATCGAACCACCGGTGGCATTCGTCTGCGTGCCGTCAACAGCGAAAGGATTGTTGTAAATCTTTTGGATCGGAACATCCGTGTCCGTGCCGCTAAGCGTCGTGTGATCAATGCCCGCGAGCGTGATGCCGCGTCCGATAGCCGAGACGTATCCCCTGGCATCCGTCGTCGCAGAGCCTTCTATGGTACCAGAGTTAATAATTGTACCGCCGCCGACCGTGACGCCCTCGCTGGTCTCCTTGGAGAGGTCCAGTGTGCCATTGACCGTGGTATTGTAAGTTGCGTTGGAAGCACTGAGAGAGTGGATCGTTCCCGAGTTGTTGACGTATACGACACCATCAACATCAACGCCATCTCCGTCGCCGGTCCGCCCGTTACCAGTAATAGTTCCGGAATTGATGATCGTGACCTTCTCCGTGCCATCCACACCATCAAGATTCACGCCAGAACCGTTGTCTCCTTGGATCGTGCTGCCGGAGTTGTTGGTGATGCTCATGGTAAAGGGCAAATCGTAGACGCCATTTTTATTTCCACCGGTAGAGCCGGCAGTATCTGCCGCATCGGTCTGCTGGCCCCCGGTAATACCATGCCGTTCGCCTTCGATCAGGTTGGCGGAGGTGATGCCGCCGATTACCGTCTGGCTGGCTCCGTTGACAATGGTGACTCCGCTATTATTGACCTGCGCATCAATACCGTCGCTGCTGCTGGTGTCGCCAACACCGCCGGCGGCCTTGATTGTGCCGGAGTTATAAATAATGCCACCTGCACCCGGACGCACCGTATCCGCCTGGAACGACGTGATCGATCCACCCGCGTAATTATAAAGAGTATTGGTATAGGAGGTAGTAGTACCGTTGCTGTTAAGGATGTTCCAATTGAGCGCCTGGTCACTGGAACCATTAGCGGCAATCGTTCCATAATTGTTAAACGTGACAGAACTGCCTGCGACGTTCATCTGGAAGACATCCGCACCTGCGGTTGTGATGAGTCCCGTCGCGAAATTGTTAATTGTGATCGTGGCGCCCGCCGTGTTGTTGCGAAGAGCACGGTTTTTGCCGGCATTGCTTCCGGTAATTACGTCGGTGGTATCAATTGTACCGCTGTTGTTCAGGGTCGAGGTACCTGCTCCGAACGAGACCGCTATGTTGTTTCCACTGACGCTCAAAGTGCCCCCTAAGGTTACGGTGCCTGTTGGACCACCTGTACCAAGAGATTGGGGATTAGTATTGGTCTGGCCGCTACCGACCGTAAAGGAAGCATTCGCCGCCCAAGCTGGGCTGGCTATGCAAAACAAAGAGAGGGCGACGAAATTAAGAAAAGCGGCTGTATTTTTCACGCGCTCTTTCTTAAAGAAACGTAATCAATGAGCGAGTTCTTTAGTGTGAACTTATCGCGGCAAAATGATGGCGAATTGGTGACGTCAATTCAGTCCGTGCCCATCAATGTTTTAGGAGGGCAATTCCTTTTCCGCTCTCCGTCATAAACGACTTTTTGGACTGTCTCTCCCGTTTTTTAAAATGACTGGCCAATCGCCGCTCCTTTCTATAATGGTCAATCATGGCCTCTGACTCCACACACTCACGCTGGTCCTTCTTTCTGGGATTGATTTATATTTTCGTTGGCGCGCTTGCGATTGGGACACCGCTCGTCGTGACTCTATTCACCGTTCTCTTTTTTGGAGTTCTTCTCACTGCATCAGGTATGGCGGGGCTGATTCATGCGTTCTGGCAGCGGGGATGGACCGGTTTCGCCGTTCAACTTTTGGCGGGTATATTGGCGATGTGCATGGGGATATTGCTTATTTTTGATGCGGCTGCCGGGGCGGTTGTTATCACCTTGATCATGGCCACCTATTTCCTAGTCGGCGGTTGCTTTAAGGCTGGCTTCGCGATTTCGCATCCCGCGCTGGGCCATCGCGGTTCCCTTATCTTCAGCGGAATCGTCGGTATCATTTTAGGAATCCTGATTCTCGTGCATTGGCCTAGCTCAGGTCTGTGGGTCATCGGGACCTTTATCGGCATCGATCTTATCTTTTACGGGCTGTCGATGCTTTCGGCTTCGCGCAAATCCGAGTAACGCCGGTTTTATTCCATCCTCGACGACAATGACATCTTCGTCTTTTCTCAATACACCAAGATGAAAAACCTTCGCCTTATTTTCCTTCTCGTTTCACCTCTTCTGGTGGCGGCGTGCGCCAGCACGTCCAACAGTACCAGCCAGACCAATCAGTCCCAACTGGCCGCCAACTCCTTTCAGCCCGCCGCAGGCATGGCGGGGCTATATATTTTCCAGGAAGGCAGCCTGATCCGCGCGGATAATTCGCATCGAGTGTTTCTCGATGGTCAGGCGCTTGGCCTGGTCTCCTCGAGTTCTTATCTCTATGCCAGCTTGGCGCCCGGGCAACATACCATTCGCGTCGAATCGAGCCAGATAACGATTACCGCTCAAGCCGGACAAAACTACTTCGTGCGGGAAAAGACTCATCTTGATGCAGGTGGTCAGGTCCTCAATTCCACGCTGTCCATCGAATCGTCCGCCATTGCCATTCCGCTTATCAAAGAATTGCAAACACAGGAGTAGCCGCCCGGAAATGAGCAAGATGGCCTCAAGCAACTGAACGCCATGGCCATCACACTTGGTATCGATTGCGGCACGCAAAGCACCAAGACAATTGCGTTTGATTCCGCGACCCGGCGTGTCCTCGCGCAGGCCAGTCGCAGCCATGATCTCCTGCCGAGCTTGTTTGCCGGAGCGATGGAGCAACATCCGGGCACATGGGCTGAGGCGCTCGATGCAACCGTCCGTGAGCTGACAGCCCAATTGGGTGCGCGTGCCGCGGAAGTCCGGGCGATGGGTGTTTCGGGACAGCAACATGGCTTTGTTCCGCTGGACGCCGAAGGGCTGGTGATTCGTCCGGCCAAGCTTTGGTGCGATACGAGCACCGTGGCCGAATGCGACGAGATCACGCGCCATTTCGGTGGCATGGGCGGGGTCATCGACCTCGTCGGCAACGCCATGTTGCCCGGTTATACGGCGCCAAAAATCCTTTGGTTGAAGCGGAATGAACCGGAGAATTTCCATCGACTCGCCTATGTCTTGCTGCCGCATGATTATCTCAATTTCGTGCTCACGGGACAAATGAGCATGGAGTATGGCGATGCCTCGGGCACTGCGCTTCTCGACGTGCGCACCCGTCGCTGGTCAAAACCAATGACCGACTTTATCGACCCGCGCCTGATGGAGATGCTTCCGTTGTTGAAATCTTCGCGGCAACCTGCGGGTGAACTTAAACCGGAATTGTCCGCAGCATGGGGACTGCCCAAAAGCATCCTCGTCAGCGCAGGCGGTGGCGATAATATGATGGGGGCGATTGGCACGGGCAACGTCGCGCCGCACTGCGTCACCGCCAGCCTGGGAACATCGGGCACGCTCTATGCCTGCATGGACCGTCCTGTAATCGATCCCGAGGGAGAGATTGCGGCATTCTGCGATAGCACCGATGCATGGTTGCCCTTGCTCTGCACGATGAACGTCACAGTGGCCACCGAACAGGTGCGCAAGCTTTTCGGCTGGAAGCATGACGACTATGAGAATGCGGCGGCGGCGATTCCTGCAGGATCGGACAACCTCCTCTTTCTGCCCTATCTGCAAGGCGAACGGACGCCCAACCTGCCAGGGGGCAGTGGCGTCCTGCACGGCATGACCACGCGTAATTTAACCCCCGGCCATCTCGCGCGCGCCACGATGGAAGGTGTGACTTTGGGCATGGCCTACGGACTGGAGCGACTGGCAGCCCTTGGCGTCACACCGCGCGAAATCCGCCTCACGGGCGGAGGCAGTCAGAGCCGCCTCTGGCGCCAGATGTGCGCTGATATTTTTGGCGCGCCCGTGATCACGATGGCCTGTTCGGAAGGGGCCGCCTTGGGAGCGGCCATCCAGGCGCTGGCGGTCGTCGAGACCGAAAAAAGTGTGGTCGATTGGGCCACCGAACTTGCTGAAACCCGGCAAGACGAAAGGGCCGAGCCTCAGGCGGAATGCGTGGTCCTTTACCGGGAGATGCGCATCCGCCAGACCAAGTTGACCCGCGACCTCGCGCATAGCGGCCATTTATAGAACGATCCGGTTTTTTTGCTCGCCAGCAGACCTCTGGTCGCGATGCTCAAGCCACTATGTCCACTCATTTTGACCCGGAAGGAAATGCTTCGGTTTTGGCGGACACCTCCGCCCTGTCGTTGATCATTCCTGCGGAATTGAATGTTTATCTCTACGCCAGCTTTGATGGCGCATGGGAGCAAGCCGTTGTCCTCTACCGTAATGGCGAGCGCTGGGAGGATCAACTCGGAAGCTTTGTCCTGCGATCCACTGCCCTGGTCATTCCTCCACAAGCCTCCCAGTACGAACTTACCCTCGTTGGCTGGCACAAGCGTAGCAACCCGAACGCAAATTTGCCTTGGATCGCCTCTCGTGGCCGCAGAATCGGCCCCGTTGTGTTTGCCTGGGATGACTCCGCCGAAGATGACGATTACCGCGACATACGGATCAAGCTGGTCACCGGTTAAGGCTGTCCGTGGGCCTGGTTGACCCTTTTGCCGGACGTCGAAGCTGGGGAGGTCATTGGAATAATTGCATCGGCAAGCGGATGTTGATTGAATCATGGTCTTCGTTTTGGAAGGATTAGGCTGTGGTTTCTCATTCTCTTTCGTATTCCTCCGGCCTGCGACATTCCTGCCGGTTCATCCGGCGGAAATCTTCGATCGCTTTATTGATCGGTTTGATGGCTGTCATAAAGCCGCTTTCGGCTGCCGACGTTGTCCACAGCACTTTTGAAACTTCCACACCGGCTGACAATCCATGGGCGGGCGCAAGTACAGCGGGTTTCTTGGCAGTCAGGCCGGGAAGCCAGCCGGCAGTCGATAACTCCGGTCAAGTTTCAACCACACAATTTGGGCCCAGCGTCGCTGTTGGCGATCTTAACGGGGACGGCGTGCCGGATTTGGTTATCGGTGATGCCCATGGCTTCATTTGGTTTTTTCCCAATAGCGGCACGGCTGGGCAACCGAAGTTTACCCAGGGCGAAGTTATGCCGATCTGGTTTGGGGCCGCCAAGGGGCAGCCGGATTACGACTGGCTCGTGGGAGGAGCGGAGAATATCGTCCCCCGCGTACAACTCGTCAGTCTGGCCGGCACCAAATTACTTGATCTCATTGTCGGCAATTACAATGGCCGTCTTTTCTACCTGCATAACACCGGATCGACTTCCCAGCCGGTATTCAAAGTCTCTCCCAGCCTCCTTAAAGATTGCCTCGTCAATACCCGCAAGGACGGCCTGCTCTGGTGCAACTTTCTCTGTCCATTCCTCTACGACTGGTTTGGGACCGGAAACCTCGATTTGATCATGGGCGATGGCAGTTATTCGGCGAATAGTGTTTTTCTGTTCAAAAATCAGGGCAACCGGGACCAGCCGACCTTCAACGAAGCCGCCATGGCCAAGATCATTCCCGGCATGGGACGCGAACATCTCACGCCCCAGGTGGTGGACTGGAATAACGACGGCAAGCCGGACATCATCTGCGGAGAGCGTACCGGGCACGTCAGTGTTTTTCTGAATACCAGCGCGGATACCAAGCAGGCAGTCCCCACTTTTGATCAAGGCTCCTGGATCAAATTGGGCAAGAACGATACGTTCGGCTCCTTCCCCACGGTCACCGTTTGCGATTTAACGGGAAACAAGCTGCCGAACCTGATCCTCACCAATAATGCGGGAACCATTTCCTATGCGACGAATATCGGCAAGCCAGGCGCTCCGCAATTTGGCGACCCTGTGCCGATTCATGGCGTAAATTCTTATCCCAAAATATTACGGACCACCGGTTGGGGCCTGATTAGTCCGCATGGCGTGGCCAATGAGCTCTTGGTCTGCACCAACGTCAGCGTGCAGCCGGAATTCACACCGCCGCCCAACACCCCGTTTAAGTCCGCCCTTCGTTACTACGTTTATCCGGTCCAAAAAACCGTTTTTCCCGACTCTTATTATCCCCTCTCGGACCAGCTTTTTGATGACCAGCATATCATCAGGGATCTAACTGGTCTTACGTTACGAGAGGACACCCTCTATCATATTAGTTTCTGGATCCGTACGCTCGGCAATATCACGAATTTGGATTTTCATGTCTCAGGTGCCCGCACACAAGGAGGCGAAGATCAAGAACTTATCGAGATCGCCCATCCCGTCGGCAATGCCAGTTCATGGAATTTTGTCCAGGACACTTTCAACTTTAATTTCCAGAAGAGAAAAACGCCCGCCAAACATCAAACGGGGGATGTCACGCTTGAGTTCCGGTGGAATGGCCAAGGTGAAGTTTATTTGGATGATGTTTCGATCAAGACCGATTGAGTCAAAAATTCTGGAGCAATCTGCAGCCTGTAGCGGCGGTCTATGACCGCCGACCGCATAGGCGATATATTTCTTCTCATCGTCGGCGGTCATAGACCGCCGCTACAGGCTGCAAGTCTGCGGCTTGAACGGAGCTGGCCCCCTCTAGTAATCCCTAGACGATCACGAAGCTATTTATTGAGGATATTTTTTGACAGATTTTTGCTTGCGTTGTATTTAACCATAAGGTTAATTACATCCGCCCATGTCACCCGATTACCTGAGTCTCGTTTTCGCCGCGCTGGCCGATCCCACCCGGCGCGCCATTCTTGCGCGATTGGCGGTGGGAGAAACCTCAGTTACGGAGATTGCGAAGCCGTTCAAGATCAGCCTTCCCGCGATTACGAAGCATCTCAAGGTACTGGAACGAAGCGGACTGATTGCGCGCGGTCGCGAAGCGCAATGGCGTCCCTGCCGGCTTAAGGCCAAACCGATGAAAGAAGCGGTGGACTGGCTCGAACACTACCGGCTCCATTGGGAAGAGAGCTTCGATCGCTTGGACATTTATTTGAAGGAACTGCAAACCAAGGAGAAAAAACATGACCACAGAAAAAAGTAGTCCGACAGATTTATCGATCACCCTTACTCGCGTTTTCGATGCGCCACGCCCTCTTGTCTTCGAGGCCTGGACAAAAAAGGAACACCTCGACAAGTGGAACGCTCCGCACGGGTTTACCATCCCGGAATCGAGCGGCGACTTTCGTGTGGGCGGAACCTGGTATTGTTTGATGATTGCGCCTAACGGCGAGAAATATCCAGTCGGCGGCGTCTATCGCGAAATCATTCCGAACGAATTGCTGGTGATGACCCATACCTGGGAAGAGGACGAAGGCACGCCGGAACACGAAACGGTGGTGACGGTGCGCTTCGCCGACGAGGGCGCCAAGACGAAGGTCACGCTGGAGCAATCGATCTTCAAGTCGGCTGAGTCGCGCGATGGCCATCGGGGCGGTTGGACCGAGTGCTTCGATATTCTCGCAGAACACCTCGCTAAAATTCAATCCAAGGAGAAACCATGAGTGCAGAAAAAAGCAGTCTTACGGCGAATACCGCCGACAGGGAAATCGTCATCTCGCGTGTTTTTGATGCACCACGCGAACTCGTGTGGGATGCGTGGACCGATCCAAAACAAGTTGTACATTGGTGGGGCCCACAAGGCTTCACCACCACCATCGAAGAGATGGATGTGCGACCCGGCGGCGTCTGGAAGCATGTCATGCGCGGCCCGGATGGGACCGAGTATCCGAACAAAAGCATCTTCAAGGAAGTCACGAAACCGGAACGCATCGTCTACTCGCACGGCGGCGGTAAAAAGGGCGCGCCCGGTGTGCATTTCGAAGCGACGTGGTCCTTTGACGTCGTGGAAGGTAACAAGACCCGGTTGACCATTCGCCAGCTCTTCGCCTCGGCGGAGGACCGCGATACGGTGGTCAAGGTCTACGGCGCAATCGAAGGCGGAAAGCAGTGTCTGGCGCGCTTGGGAGAACAGTTGGCGAAGACGCCGGTCGTCATTGAACGAACCTTCGATGCACCGATCGAATTGGTCTGGAAAGCGATCACGGACAAAGAGCAGGTGAGCAAATGGTCCTTTGGAGGACTGGATGGCTTCAAGGCCGAGGTGGGGTTTAAGACCCAGTTCAATGTGCACCATAACGGGAAGAATTTCCTTCATCTCCTGACCGTCACCGACGTGGTACCGGGAAGAAAAATTGCCTACACATGGAGATACGATGGTCATCCCGGCGATTCCCTCGTAACTTACGAGTTGTTTTCCGAAGGCGATAAGACCCGGATCAAGCTGACGCACGAAGGCCTCGAATCATTCCAACCGGAAAGTAATCCGGATTATGCCCGGGGCAATTTTGTTCAAGGATGGACGAGTCTGATTGGATCGTTGCTTAAAGACTTTGTGGAGAAAACTGCGACGAGGCAAAGTACATTCTTTACAACGTGACAACTACTTCACGAGACGAAATCCTCACAGAACAGCGGGACGTAAATAGGGAGAACTATGAAAAAACATACACCGACCAACGTTATCGTCGTAATTGGGGCCGGATTGATCGGCCAAGCGATTGCGCGGCGCGTTAGCGCAGGCAAACATATCGTGCTCGCGGATTTGCGTTTGGAAAATGCCGAGGCAGCGGCAAAGATTTTTAAGGATGCCGGTTTCAGCGTGAGCACTATGAAGGTTGATGTGTCATCGCGTGCTTCTGTTCTAGAACTCGTTGAGAATGCCACGTCCCTTGGTGAAGTTTCTGGGGTCATCCATGCCGCAGGAGTTTCCCCCTCCCAAGCGCCAAAGGAAACCATTCTGAAGGTTGATCTTTACGGAACTGCGCTTGTGCTGGAAGAATTCGGCAATGTGATCGTGCATGGGGGTTCCGGTATTGTGATCGCTTCAATGTCCGGACATCGCCTGCCAGCGCTTTCTGCCGAACAGAACGCGCTACTCGCAACAACGCCAGCCGAAGAGCTACTCGCTCTCCCAATGCTTCAGCCCGATCAGGTGAAGGACCCTCTTCACGCTTACCAAATTTCAAAACGTGGAAACACCTTGCGTGTGATGGCGGAAGCAGTCCGTTGGGGAAAGCGTGGGGCGCGGATCAATACAATAAGCCCCGGCATCATCATCACCCCGCTCGCGAATGATGAATTGAATGGGTCGCGTGGCGAGGGCTACCGGCGCATGATCGATATAAGCGCGGCTGGACGAGCCGGAACTCCGGATGAGGTCGGAACTGTCGGCGCACTTCTCATGGGGCCTGATGGCGCGTTTATTACCGGCAGCGACTTCCTCCTTGATGGTGGAGTGACGGCCGCCTATTGGTTCGGCGAACTTGCTCCCAAGTGAAGAGCGGCGTTCTTTACGTTTCGTGATTTGTGTAGAACCTAGAGCCGGATCGAAAAGCCGACGGCGGTCAGGTTGAATTTTTCAACCTGATCAGCCTGCCACTTTTCGTCCTGACCGAGTTCTTTTGCTAAAATCGCAGCGACACGCAGAGCCATGCGGAGGGCGGCTCGTGAGTTGAGGAAGAGTGCACGAGTTCGGCGGGCGAGGACATCCTCAACCGTGCGGGCCATTTCCTCGCGCACAGCCCAGACAACTTCTGCGGCGATATAGGGCAATTCATTGTCCAATGTCTCGCCCAAGGTTGCATCCGAGTCGACGAGTTGACGGATGGCCGGGGCATCGGAACCGTAGAAAGAAAGTGACCCGAATTTCGCGGCATTGGTATGATAGCCGTGGATGTTCAATGTCTTGGTCACGCATGCCTTGTCCGGGAGATCGGCGAGTGTGGCGGCCTGATCCACGCAATCGTGCGCCATATTGCGATAAGTCGTCCATTTGCCGCCAGCGATGCTAAGCAGACCACTCTTGTCGATATGAATGGTATGATCGCGAGAAAGCGCCGCCGTATTGGAGCCCTCGCCCGATTTCGCCAGCGGACGTATCCCGGCGAAGACGCTAAGGATATCGCTCCGCGCCGGTTTCTTCTCGAGATAAAGAGCCGCCGTCTCAAGCATGAACTCGATTTCCTGGTCAAGCGCGACCGGTTCCAGCGGCGCCTCTTTCATCGGCGTATCGGTCGTGCCGACGAGCGTGTGGCCATGCCAAGGGATTGCGAACATCACGCGGCCGTCGCTGGTATGCGGCACCATGATGGCGGTGTCTCCGGGCAAAAAAGAGCGATCCAGCACAAGGTGCGCTCCCTGGCTCGGAGCAATAAGTTGCTTCGCCTCCGGCTCGGCAAGATGGCGAACGGAATCGGTGAAGGGACCGGTGGCGTTCACGACCACCTTCGCCTCGACGTTGAAGCTCTCGCCCGTCTCGATGTTCTCCCACGTCACGCCATTGACGATGCCGTCGGCACCTTTATGCAGCCGGGTGACCTTGGCATAATTGATCAACGTGGCGCCTTGCTCGGCGGCAGTGGCGACCAGGTTGATAAGTAGTCGCGTATCATCAAACTGACCGTCGTAATAAATCACGCCGCCGGTAAGTCCCTCGGGATTCACGTTGGGCAAACGCTTGAGCGTTTCCTCCTTGGAAACGAGTTGTGACGCGCCAAAACCATATTTACCCGAGAGCACCTGATAAACCTTAAGGCCAATCCCGTAGAACGGCCCTTCCCACCATGAATAGCTGGGCACGATGAACGGCAATTCACTGACCAGATGCGGTGCGTTTTGCCGCAAAAGCCCCCTCTCCTTTAACGCTTCCATCACCAGCGAGACATTCCCCTGTTCGAGATAGCGAACGCCTCCATGCACCAATTTGGTGCTTCGACTCGAGGTGCCTTTACCGAAATCGTGTTGTTCCAGCAAGAGAGTGGAATAACCGCGCGTGGCGGCATCGACCGCAACGCCTGCGCCCGTGGCGCCGCCGCCGACAATGATGATATCCCAAGGCTCCGTCCGCTCCCGGGCCTGCTTCAACATCTCGTTTCGTTTCATAAGAATCGATGTTCTATTTTTTAGCGTTCTTCTTTTGCGTGGCCGGAGCAGTCGAATGCTCTTCCCAATTCATGGATCGTTGAAGAGCCTCGCTCCATCGACCGCGCAATTCAGTCACCCGCGTCTTGGACATTTTCGGCTCGAAGGTTTTCTCCACCTTCCACTGTTTGGCGATACCCTCAATGTTCTTCCAATAACCAACCGCAAGTCCGGCAAGATAGGCAGCACCCAGTGCCGTCGTTTCGGTCACAGCGGGACGAACGACGGGAATCTGAAGCAGATCGGCCTGAAATTGCATTAGGAATTCGCTCTGGCTTGCTCCGCCATCGACCCGCAACTCCTTAAGTCTCTTGCCGGTATCAGCAGCCATCGCGTCGAGCAGATCTGCCACTTGATACGCAATGCCTTCAAGCGCGGCACGGGAAATATGCGCAGCAGAAGTGTCCCGCGTAATGCCAATGATGGCACCCCGCGCGTAGGGATCCCAATGAGGCGCGCCCAGACCGGTAAAGGCCGGGACGAGATAGACGCCGCCGTTATCGGGAACCGATTCGGCCAGAAGATTGACCTCCTGCGCGGATCGTACCAATTGCAGGCCATCGCGCAGCCATTGCACCACAGCCCCGCCAATAAAGACGCTGCCTTCGAGGGCAAACTTGCGCTTCTTGCCGATCTGGCAAGCTGCGGTGGTCAGCAGCCGATTCTTCGAGGTAATCGGTTTGGTGCCGATATTTTCCAACAGAAAACATCCGGTGCCATAGGTATTCTTGGCCTGGCCGGGGTGCACACACATCTGGCCGAAGAGAGCGGATTGTTGATCGCCCGCGATTCCGGCGATGAACACTTTTTGCAAGCCGAGCGATGTGCTGATTTCGCCATAAACCTCACTCGATGTGCGCACCTCAGGCAACAGGCTGGCGGGAACGCGGAAGAGTTTCAGCAACTGCTTGTCCCACGCACCGGTATGGATGTTATAGAGCAGCGTGCGCGAGGCATTGCTCGGATCGGTAACGTGAACATGATGACCACTGGTCAGCTTCCAAATCAGCCAGGTATCGACTGTCCCAAAGAGAAGATCGCCCGCCTCCGCCCGCGCGCGGACACCGGGCACGTTATCGAGAATCCATGCGATCTTGGTGCCGGAGAAGTAAGCGTCCAGAAGCAAGCCCGTGCGGTTCCTGATCTGCTTATCATGACCGACCGCGCGAAGCTTGTCGCACGCTCCCGCTGTCCGCCGGTCCTGCCAGACAATCGCGTTATAGACTGCTTCACCCGTCTTGCGGTCCCAGACAATGGTGGTTTCGCGCTGGTTGGTGATGCCCACGCCTTTGATATCTCTGGGGCGGATGCGCGCGCGGCCCAGCGCTTCCACGGCCACGGTGATTTGCGAGAACCAGATTTCCTGCGGATCCTGCTCGACCCAGCCGGGCTTGGGAAAAATCTGGCGGACTTCTTTTTGCGCCACCGATTTGATCTGACCTTCGCGGTCGAAAATAATTGCGCGCACGCTGGTCGTACCGGCATCGAAAGACATGATATAGGACATAGGATTTTAAGGTGAGAAGTGAATGCCAAGTGGGAGATAAAGCAGTTGGTAAACGCAGGCGCCAAGGATGCCCCCAATGATGGGCCCCACGACCGGAATCCATGCATAGCTCCAGTCGGAATCGCCCTTGCCCGCGATGGGCAGGATGGCATGGGCCAAACGCGGACCTAAATCGCGCGCCGGGTTAATGGCATAACCGGTCGGCCCACCGAGTGAAAGTCCGATGGCGAAGACAAGCAACCCGACCAACATCGGGCCAAAGCCCGTGGCCCAACCCGGCCCTGAAAGATTGTTGCCCGAGGGAATAGACAGCACGCCGAAGAGCAGTGCCGCCGCGCCAATGATTTCGCAAAACAAATTTGGAAGAGTGGAGCGAATTGCCGGGGCCGTGCAGAAGACTGCGAGCTTCGAGGCCGGCTCCGGCGTCTCCTTCCAGTGAGGCAAATAGACCAGCCAGACGAGCGTCGCGCCGAAAAGCGCCCCGGCCATCTGCGATACGATATAACCTGGAACGAGCGCCCAACTAAACTTGCCGATATAGGCCAAGCCCAGGGTTACTGCCGGGTTCAAATGCGCGCCGCTGATCGTTCCCACCGCATAAACCGCAATCATCACCGCCAGTCCCCAGCCCGTCGTGATCACAATCCAGCCACTCCCCTGCCCTTTCGATTTGTTGAGTATCACATTGGCGACGACGCCATCACCAAAGAGAACGAGAATCGCTGTGCCGACAAATTCCGCCAGATAGGGATTCATTTCATATTCTCCTGAAGATCGATTTTACGTGGATCGGAGACGGCCGATCGCAACAGGAGGCGTATCCTCGTCGGGCAATTCGGTTGAACAAGTGAACTTGGGATAACAACCAAGCGCGTCAATGCAACAGTCTGCGAGAACGTACGCATCGACATGCCCGATTGAAGCATGGCTGCGCAAATATGACGATCACATCTTTAAGTCTTTCGCCAAATTCATAAAGAAGTGAGAGTCGCACCGATTATTTACATCGGAACCCTAATCACGATGCACTCAGAAAAGTTTGAATAAGAATTTTTTAGCGTCATCGTCCTTGGTTGAGCCCTTATGGCGAAAAAATCCCAGAAAAAGAAGGCAGGCCAGGAGAATGCCTTGCCATCAGAGCTTCCCTCAAAAGATTTTCGCCAAAAATCGATTTTCCGGATGCCGGCTTCGGACATCTGGATGCCATTCCTGTTGGCGGTGGTCACCTTTTTAATCTATTGGCCGTCGCTCAAATCCGATTTCGTTTACGATGCGCACATTGAAATCATGGAGGAAGGATTCATCACGTCCCTTTCCAATCTGCCCGCCGTTCTGTCACTCAAAGTGCTGGGCATGAATCTCATGCTCGGATCGCGTCCGGGACAAATGCTTTACCTGATGCTGATCGCTGCCGTCTGCGGCAAGAACCCATGGGGATATCATTTGTGTAGCAATCTTCTTCATGCGGCAAATGTCGCGCTGCTGTTTGTTTTATTGAGACGGCTGATGGCGGCTGAGCAAACCGGCCTGACGGGAAAAAACGCATGGAAAGCCCAGCTTGCCGCCATCGTGGTCACCTTGATTTTCGCTTTGCATCCCATCGCCACCGAATCGGTCGCCGCAGTGAGTTACAGTTCCGATCTTCTCGTTACGTACTTTACGCTGCTGGCGTTGCTCGCGGCAACCGCCTTCCGTCCAGACGACTTTCAGAGAGCGATGGTTACTGGAGTCATTGGTACGCTTTGCGCCCTCGTGGCGGTGACTTGCAAGGAATCGGGAATGGTCGCGATATCCCTGCTCATCGTCTATTGGTTCCTGTATCGCCGGAAGGAAACGAAAGCGCCATGGCTTTTATTTTTGGGTGCGGCCACAGTCGTGACTGGAGCCTTTCTCGCCGCTCGGTTCCTGAATACCTCGCCCAATGTTGTTCCTGCGACCTATCTCGGCGGATCCTTTTCCCAGGTTTTTTTCGTCCAACCGCGCTTATGGGCATTCATGATGGGCAAACTGGTTTGGCCGGTGCATCTCTCCGCCGATTATACGCTGGAGAATGTGAGCGGACTCTCGACACCGCTCGCCTTGGCGATTCTTGTCATCGTGGTTTTATTGCAGATATGGCTGGCTTCCAAAAGTTGGATGGGCGCATTGGGTGTGGCCATTTATTGGCTGGGTCTTGCGACTGTTTCCAATTTCATTCCTCTTTATCGATTTTTGGCCGACCGCTTTTACTATTTGCCCCTGGCGGGAGTGGCGGTGCAACTACTGGCGTTGTTCCTCCTGACGCTGAAATCACGCTGGGGATTTTGGATAACAGTATTGCCCTTCATGGCTGCGGTCCTGCCCTTGACCACCCTTACCCTTGCGCGACAGAATGTTTTCGCCGATACCTTCTCTCTATGGAGCGACACGGTTCAGATCAGCCCTTTTTCCTCCAATGCCCACGATAATCTTGGCTGGGCTCTTTTTCAAAAGGGGCAGGTGGACGAGGCTGTTATCCAGTTTCAAAAAGCGCTGGAAACCAACTCCAATAATGCGGAAGCCTACTACAACCTTGGTAATGTTTTTTCCAAAAAGGGACAAAGGGACAAGGCGATTGAGCAATACCAAAAGTCCTTGCAAATCGACCCCTATTTCGTCATGGCCCACTACAATTTAGGCAATATATTTTTACAAGCCGGACGGAGGGACGCGGCCATTGAGGAATTTAAAAAAGCCCTCGAAATTAGCCCCACCTATGTCGGTGCTCACAACAATCTCGGCAATGCTCTCTTGCAAATGGGGCAGATCGACCAAGCCATGGTCCAATTTCAAGAGGCCGTAAAAATCAACCCCAACGATACCGACGCCCATAATAATCTCGGCGTAACTTTCGCCCAAAAAGGACGACCGGACGAGGCGATCTCTCAGTACGAAAAGACCCTGGAAATCAATTCCAACGACCCCGAAGCCAACACCAATCTGGGATTGGCTCTTTATAAAAAGGGGCGCTTGGACGAGGCGATGATTCGATTTCAAAAGTCCGTGGAAATCAACCCCAACGACGCCGGCGCCCACGACAATCTCGGCGTGGCTCTCGCTCAAAAGGGGCGCTTGGATGAGGCGATCATCCAATTCCAGAAAGCACTGGAAATCACTCCCAACTATGCCGATGCGCAGCAGAACCTGACTCATGCGCAGTCGATAATCCGCAAAAAAGACGGAAAGGAGCCCTACCGATGATCCTGCGTACGAAAACTATTCAACGTCTTGAGATCGTGGACGAAGGGATCGTCGAGATGGATTTGCTTTCCCTCACCGATGTAGATCAGGTCCCAATCGATGACGTAGGAGAGTTTTTTGTGGAGGATGGTCCGCATCGCCTCGCTGCGGACATTAGCGCGGGTGTTGGGCGGCGGCTGGATGAAGAAATCACGCTTGGCGAGGCTGGGCAGACCTTGCTGGATGAGCGCCGTACCAGGCAAACCCGCTAAAAGCGACTTGGCCGGATCGACCGAGTGATATTCGAGATCGAGGCTTTCCAGCCACGAGTCCTTCCATGTGATGCCTTCCGATTCGATGAACGACTCGAGCAGGAACTGCTTGGTGATCCAGTCGAGTTTTCCGATCAACGCCTCGCGATCATGCCGGAGATGATCGAGCGCAAATCGCCACGCCTCAACGGTCCACTTCCCGTCGGCATCGAGCTCGATTTTACCCGACTGCGCTGCCGCGAGGAATTTTTCGAGGATTTCGAGCGCCGGGCATTCGCTCCGGTCTGCCAACTCCACTTTCCAGGGGCCGTTGGGATGATGCGAAAGCTTTCTCATGGAACCGACGGGATCGTAAAGCGCGATATCTGGCAGCGCATCGGCCTCGAGCAAATCGAGCATCAGCGCAGTCGATCCCACCTTCAGCGCGTTGGCGAAAGGCAGCAGATTCGAGTCACCCAACAGCAAGTGAAGCCGCCGGAACCGGCGGTAATCGGCCAGCGGCTCATCGCGGGCGTTGATCAGCGCGCGATTGAACTGCACCCACTCGTAAATATCGGTCTGGATAAAATCGGCGCGTTGGGAAATCTGGTAGGGAACCGAGTCCCCGCCGTCTATTTTGCCATACCGTCGCGGGGCCTGCGTCATTCCCACCCGACCCGCACCCACCAGCAGAATGCGCACGGAAAGAAACGTCAGAAGCGTATCGATATTGCGCTTGGTCAGCGGCGCATCGCGGTTAAGCAGGTAATTTTCGTGGCAACCGAATGTCGCGCTCGTGTAGTGGTCGATATTGTTCTTGATGAAGGAAACATCCGGGATGAGATGCAGTTCCTGCAAGGCCTGTTGGAGAAGCACTTCACCGACCTGGTCATAGGCCACAACATCAGCGAGCGAGAGACACTCCGGTGTGCAGTACTCGACATGGCCCATATCGAGATAGAGCCGACCGCCGTTGAAAAGAAATCCGCCATTGCCTGCCGGCTCGTCGTAATCGCGATCATGCAGATCGATGAGACCGAGCTTCTTCTTTTTGAAAATGTAATCGCGGACGCGCGTTGGCACCGCCGGAAGCCCAAAGGACTCCGGCGCCATACAGCCATACTCGGTTTCAAGGCCGGCGAGCCGCTTCATGCTTTAACCGTACCGGTGTTTTGGCGGCTGCCAACCCACGATGCGTAATTTTTTTAGCTGACCGCTTTTGATGACTTAACGCGAGACAAGTCCGGCAAGTGCGTATAGGTTACAGGCACCATCATGCCTCAAGGTTATCTCGCACTTGTCCTTCACGCGCATCTGCCTTTCGTCCGTCACCCCGAGTACGAGGAATTTCTCGAAGAAGACTGGTTCTACGAGGCGATCACGGAGACCTACATTCCGCTGGTCGACATGATGGACGGCCTGCTGAACGACAATTGCGATTTCCGCCTGACCATGTCGATCACGCCGCCGCTGGCTTCGATGCTAGCTGATCCGCTTCTGCAGGACCGCTACGTTAAGACTGTCGATAAATCGATTGAACTGGCCCACAAGGAAATCAATCGCACCAAAGGCGATCATCAGTTCCACGAGCTCGCCTGGTTCTATCTGCACCGGCTTGAGAATTGCCGCCACGTTTTTGTCGATAAATATCACCGCAATCTGCTCACCGCCTTCCGGAAATTCCAGGATGCGGGCAAGCTCGAGATCATCACCTGCGGCGCGACCCATGGTTATCTGCCGCTCATGGCCGAATACCCCGAGGCGGTGCGCGCGCAGATCATGATCGCAAAAGATCATTATCAGGAATGTTTCGGACGCGCTCCTCGCGGAATTTGGCTGCCCGAATGCGCCTATACGCCGGGCATCGACAAGTTTTTGCAGGAGGCCGACATCCGTTGGTTCATCGTCGACAGCCACGCCATCATGCACGCCGAACCGCGTCCCCGTTACGGTGTCTATGCCCCGCTCTATACCCGTTCCGGCCCGGCGGCTTTCGGCCGCGACATCGAGTCGAGCGTCCAGGTCTGGTCTTCAATCGAAGGCTATCCCGGCGACCCCGCGTACCGCGATTTCTACCGCGATATCGGCTACGATCTCGATCAGGAATATATCGCGCCCTACGTCCAGTCCAACGGCCTTCGCAAATTCACCGGACTCAAGTACCACCGCATCACTGGGCCGTCCGGTCACAAGGAACCTTATCGCCCCAATGTGGCGCGGGAACGCTCGGCGGATCACGCGGGTAATTTCGTCTTCAACCGCAGCAAACAGATCGAGCATCTGCACGGCGTGCTGGGAATGGATCCCATCATTCTCGCGCCCTATGATGCCGAACTTTACGGCCACTGGTGGTACGAAGGCCCCGAGTTCCTCAACTACGTTTTCCGCAAGGCCCATTTCGACCAGCAGGTTTTCAAGACCACGACACCCGGCGAGTACCTGGCCAATTATTCGACGCAACAACTGGCAATGCCCAGCGCCTCCTCATGGGGCGCAGAGGGCTACTATAAAGTGTGGCTCGACGAACCGAACGCCTGGATTTATCCGCACCTGCACACCGCAGCGGGACGAATGATCGAACTGGCGCGTCAATTCCGCGATTGCTACGGCCTCACCGACCGCGCCATGAAACAGGCCGCGCGCGAACTGCTCCTCGCTCAATCGAGCGACTGGGCCTTCATCATGAAGACCGGCACCATGGTTCCCTATGCCGTCAAGCGCACGCAGGACCACATCCTGCGCTTCACCCGCCTCTACGAGCAGATCAAGAGCAACACCATCGACACCGATTTCCTCGGCAACTGCGAGTGGCGCGACAATATTTTCCCCAATATCAATTGGCGGTATTATATTTAATCTCCATTGCCCACAGCCAAAATGGAAATGTTAGAAAAGACCCTCGTTCGGCTTTTTGTAACAAGCCCAATGCTCGCTGCTGAGGATATCACAAAACGAATTGGCCTAGCGCCAGATGTGTCTTGGAAGACAGGAGATAAACATCCCAAGGTTAAGGTGCACCATAAGAATAATGGCTGGTGCGTTCAATCCGAATTCGACGATAAAACCACTCTCGAAAGCAAAGTTGGTCTCCTTTTGGCCAGAATTACTCCGTTTACGAGAGCTATCTTTGAAATATCCGCTGAGACAGAAGTTTTATTTTCGTGCGTGGTTTATACAGATCATCGCCCCACACTGTTTTTTGATAAAAGAACAATGGTTTCGATAACTGCGTTAGGGGCCAGCTTTGATATAGATCTCTATATTCTCCCGGAAATAACTGGCGAATAGTTTGCTCCCTCGCTCCCAAGTCGCATCCGTCCCCCGCAACTTCGTTGCCTTCGTTTTACTCAGGAGCAATGAGTTTCAACTTTGGGAAATATGTTTGGTACCGTGCCGCATCCCTCGTCAAAAGAGCATGGCCACTGATGCTCGCATGGGCCCCAATGTAAAAATCAGGTAAGGGTGAACGGCGCGCACCTCCGCGCTTTTTATACTCGAGAAAACAGCGTCCGGCTAGAAAGGCAGCTTCCCACGGTAACGGTTCTCGGATCAGCTTTGCTTTTTCAACCGCCAGATCAAGCGCCTCGATCGAGTTGTAGGAAATTGAAATCTCGGCAAGAATCAGCGGATTGATTATCAGAAAATCACGGTCTCCGCATTCCATCATCTTGCCTGAGGACCACTCAAACCACTCCGGGTTGATGGTAATCACATCAAGAAGCACGTTGCTATCTACGAGAATGGCCATTCATCCTCTCGTCAATTTGAGGATTTTCTCGGTCGTCCATTTCCCATTTCCCGTCCCTCTCATTGCTGCGACCATTTGCCATCCTCGACCCTTTTCTTGCGAAGACTTGACCAGTCGAAGTCCGTTCTTGTCAGCGACAAACTTCACTGAAGTTTCAGGCAAAAGGCCGTAGCGCTTGCGATATTCCAGAGGAATGGTGACTTGCCCTTTAGATGTTATCTTCATGTCTTACTCTTACCAGTAAGACTCTTACTTAGCAAGCTTGAGCTACCGGACTAATTAAATCCCCACCAACTCATCCACCGTCTTCATGATCTCCGGCGTCAGCTTGCTCTGCGCTTCGACGGCTTGCAGATTTTCGGTGAGTTGGGGCGTCTTGGAGGCACCGAGGATCACCGTGCTGACGTTTGGATTCTTGAGGCACCAGGCGATGGAAAAGACGACGAGGCTGAGCCCCAAGTCCTTGGCGATTGCTTCGAGTTTCGAAATCTTATCCGCCTTCTCCTTGGCTTCGCGGGTGATCTGATCCTTGAGCCAGTCGTAATCCTTCAGCGTGGCGCGGGTACCTTCCTGCGGGCCGCCCTTGTGCTTGCCTGTAAGCAGTCCAGAGGCGAGTGGCGACCAGATCGTTGTGCCCAAACCGTATTCCGGGAAAAGCCGCGCGTATTCCTTCTCCACGCGATGCCGCCCGAAGAGATTGTACATCGGTTGCTCCATGGTGGGCGGCACGAGATGACATTCGCGGGCGATGGCGTAAGCTTGCGTGATTTCCTGCGCGCTCCATTCGGACGTGCCCCAATAGAGCACCTTGCCCTGATGGATCAGGTCGCTCATGGCGCGAACGGTTTCCTCGATGGGGGTCTTCGGGTCGGGGCGATGACAAAAATAGAGGTCGAGGTAATCGACCTGCAACCGCCGCAGCGCGTTGTGACAGGCCGCTATAACGTGTTTGCGGCTCAGGCCCTCCTGATTTGGATGACCGCCACCCCAGAAAACTTTGCTCGAGACGAGGAAGGTCTCATGCGACCAACCCATCTTGTTCAGAATGTTGCCCATGACCTCTTCGGAACGACCACCGGCATAGGCCTCCGCGTTGTCGAAAAAATTGACGCCGCCCTCGTAAGCGGTCTTCATCAGGTCCTCGGCCACATCGTCACCGATCTGTTGACCAAAAGTGACCCATGATCCCAGGGACAGCGCGCTGACCTGGACACCTGCTTTGCCTAAACGTCGATATTCCATGAAAATAGGTTAGAGCGTGTCTTCAAAGGAGCAAGGTCGCGTTACGAAGGTGGCTTTGCTTCCTTCAGTAGCCGTCTCGTCAAATCGTCGGCGGTCATAGACCGCCGCTACAGACTGCATGCTGCAAGTTCGAGAAATTCGACCCAAGAGATTAAAAAACAATTTTCGGCATGAACTGAGTCTGTTGCAAAACCGCGCCGATTTCCTCTACTCGCACATCAACCTCAATCCCCAAGGCCCGCGCGCTTCCCAGAAAGGAGCCCGTAACAGGCATCGCATTTTCAGGATGTCGCGAAACGGCGATGGGCACGTGTTGGAATGTGGTCAGAAGTCCCATCGTAGGATCAAAGCCCTTCCAGCCGCCACCGGGTAGATAGACCTCCGCCCACGCGTGGGTGGAAGCCCCCACTCCCGCCGCACCACCGAGCATGTAGCCGCTGACAAAGCGGGAAGCCAGCCCGAGGCAACGGCATGCTTCAAGAAACAACGTGGCGAAATCGCGGCACGAGCCGCTCTTCTTTTTCAGCGTTTCCGCGGGCGATTGCACGCCCTGCTCGTCCCTGACCTGATAAAGAAAGGTGTGTTGAATGGTCCCATTGATTCGCTGAAGCAAAGCCAGCGTGTCGACGGTCTGCCCCGGATGCCAGAACTGGCCAAGCCATTCCCGGACCGCCGCGGCATCGTTCGCATAAACAAGGTGAAGCAGGCCGGAGAGCTCCAGCGTTGTTTCCGAGTCGTACGAAAATGGATATTGCACCGCCTCCGGTTCCAGAAAGAAATCGAATGGATTCGTCTCGAGGTGCTGCAAGACCAAATCGCTATAGATCATGAGTTCGGAAGCGGGCACGGTGAAATTGATCAGTGCAATATTGTTTCCATATACGTCCTGAGACCACTGAATGCGATGCGCGGGAGTGACCTCAAGTTCGGCTTGCTCAATCTGGATATCATGGCCCTCGCGTGGGCGAAGCATGATCCGATGCGGCCCAAACTGGACCGGCTCGGAATAGCGGTAAGTTGTTCGATGTTGAATGCGGAGTTTCACGAGAAAAAGAAAATTAACTGAATCGAATCTGTTGGGTTCCATCCAGACGCCTCGAAAGATCGACGGGATCATTGATGGACACCTGCCCGGGATTGACCTGGTAGGCCCACACCTCGAACCACGTCATCGCTGCCTCGCCATAAATGGTCGAGAACGCGCCGTCCACCGCATCAAGCCCTTGCGTCACCTTGATGCGACCGACGCGGGGCTCGTTGAAACGGGCGTCAAAGGTGCACCAGGCATGCCCCAGATAAACTTCAAAATAGGCGTGAAAATCCATCGGCGTACCGGGATCGATGTGGCCGATGTCCGGCAAATGGCCGGTCACATAACGGGCGGGCAGATTGAAGGCCCGGCAGAGCGCGATGGCGACATGGGCAAAATCGCGGCACACGCCGAAGCGCTGATTGATCACTTCCGAAGCGGCGATGTCCGAGCGACCGGAGCCAAAGCGGTACTCGATATGATGATGAACCCAATTGCAAATCGCATAGACCCGCTCAAGGCCGTGGTTGGTCTGCCCGAACTGCTGCCAGGCAAAATTCAGGAGCTTGTCGGAATCGCAATAACGGCTGGGCATCGTGTAGCGGAGCACCCAGGGCGGCAGTTGATCGATCGGAATGGCGACAGCCTGTTGATCGTGATTATCGGGCCGAGAGGAGACATCCACCAGCGCGTCGTGGTGGATGATGTTTTGCCCGGCCTGCAGCATGGAACGGTAGGTGGTGTTTCCGTGCGCATCGCTAAATTCGTCCGAAGGGAGATAAGGCGTGAAAGAGAGCTTCTCCTGCCGAATGATTTGCCGGCCATCCAGACGAGGCCGAAGCACAAAGAGAATCGGTGTCGGCCGCGTGGTTTGATAGACGATATGGCAGCCGATTCGGACCGTAAGATCGAGAGGCGCGCTCACGAGGCGCCTTGCAGCACCTGATGGGCAAAGGCATCAAAAATAGGAAGATAAAGGGGATCGCGTTCCGGGTGATACTGGACGCCAAGCGCAAATGGATAATCGGTCAGCCGCACCTGCTCGATGATGTCATCGGCCCGGCACCACGCCTCAATCTTCAGGCCTGCGCCAAGTTGATCAATGGCCTGATGATGGGAACTGTTCACGGCTGGAATCTGGATCGACGCGTCCTTCGCATAGCGCAATTCCTGGATGTTCCCATATTTAAGGTTGGCTTCGTTATGATGCGGAATATCGAGATGAAGCGTCCCACCCAAGGCGACATTGAGGACCTGGTGTCCGCGACAAATGGCCAGAATGGGCATCCGCTGATGTAGCGCTTTCCGGGCCACATCGAACTCCCAAATATCCCGCGCCATATCGGGGTTCTTAATCAACGCCGGATCGGGCACCGGTTGCCGCAAATACTTCTCCGAAATGTCGGAACCGCCCGCGAGCATGAGCGCATCCATCTCCTGCCACGGGACCGATTCGATCCGGGCATCGTAAAGACGCAGGTCGGGATGATGCGTAAAAACCCATTTAAAAAAGGGCGCACTGGCCTCGTCCATCCATGTGGCAATCGATTTCAATCGAATGAACCTACTCCGAAAGGAAGGATGCGCTAGGAGTTTGCTCAAAAAGGTTCCATCGAGGTCACTTTCACAATCTCGTCAAAGGATCATCCTTCCGCCCGCCTCTCTCGAAAAAACTCCTGCAGTAATCCAAGCGATTCCGCCGCCATCACACCGCCTGTAATCTCGCAGCGATGATTCAGCCCCGGCAAATCGAATAACTGGAAAGCCCCGCCGCACGCGCCCGCCTTGGGATCACCCACGCCGAAAACAATCCGGTCGACCCGCACATGGGCCAGCGCACCGGCGCACATCGGGCACGGTTCCTTGGTCACATAGAGTGTCGTACCGTTGAGCCGCCAAGTCTTAAGCAGCGACTGTGCCTCCGCGATGGCCAGCATCTCGGCATGGGCCGTCGCATCCTGACGCATCTCAACTTCATTGCTTCCCTCGGTTAGGATCACCCCATCACGAACGAGCACCGCCCCCACCGGCACCTCGTCACGCGCACGGGCCGCACGGGCCAGTTCAAGTGCCCGCTGCATGAAAATTTCGTCAGACATGGGAATCGCCGAATTTTAGACAGGATTAACAAGATTAACAGGATTGGATGAAGCTTAAGCCGATATGGGTCGAGTTACATCAGCCTGCATTTTAATCATGTAAATCTTGTTAATCCTGTCTAAAAAATCCGTCAGACCTTCGCTTCCGTCCACTCGCCAAAGGCGCGAAACTTGGCGTACCTGTTTTCCTTCAACTCAAATTCGTCGAGCTTCTTCAACTCCGCAATTTGCCGCAACACAGCCGCCTTGACCTCCTCGGCCGCCGCTTCCCACGAGTAATGCGCGCCACCCGCCGGTTCCGGAATGATCTCATCAACCAGCTTCAATGCGAGCAGATCGGGCGATGTCATCTTCAGCGCCGCCGCCGCCTTGGGCGCGTGGGATTGGTCCTTCCAGAGAATCGCCGCGCAGCCCTCCGGCGAAATCACCGAGTAGTAGGCATTTTCCAAAATCAGCACGCGGTCCGCCACGCCGATTCCCAGCGCGCCACCGCTCCCGCCCTCGCCCAGCACCACAGCAACAATCGGCACGCTCAGTGTGAACATCTCGCGCAAATTGACCGCTATGGCCTCGGCGATGTGCCGCTCCTCCGAGGCAATCCCCGGGTATGCGCCTGGCGTATCGATAAAGCTGACGATGGGCAATCCAAATTTATCCGCCAGACGCATCAGGCGTAGCGCCTTGCGATAGCCTTCCGGGTGGGCCAGGCCAAAATTGTGGCGGATGTTCTGCTTCGTGTCGTGACCCTTCTGGTGGCCAATAATCATCACCCGTTCCTCGCCAATCCTGGCCAGACCGCCAATGAGCGCCAAATCATTTCCGAAACAACGATCGCCGCTCATTTCCATGAAATCAGTCGCGAGCAACTTCAGGTAATCGAACGTATAGGGCCGGGCATGGTGCCTCACGATCTGCACACGCTGCCAAGGCGTCAGGTTTGAATAAATACGGGCGCGCTCCTCCCTGAGCTTGCCTTCCAACGCCGCGATTTCAGGCCCCGCGTCGGCGAGGTGCTCCTTGAACTCAATCTTGAGCGCCTCGATTTTCTTTTCGAGTTCGACCAGTGGTTTTTCAAACTCCAGTGGAGTTAATTTCATCATATGCCTGGGTAAAATGGGAAAAGAGATTGTGGAACAGGCTGATCCAAAGATCAATGGCATTTGGTCTTCACTTTTTCCGTGAGGATTGCGTCCACACTTGTGCCCCCTATAAATAGGTGGTGAGTCCGCGCATATTCCTCGCGGGTTCGCGGGGCGTGCGGTAAATATCGAGGACTCGCCTCATGTCCCTTCCTTCAAAATATCTCCTGCCCGCCTTTTTCCTGGTCCTCTTTCTCGGGACAATGATTCTCGGTCCGATTCTCTATTTTGGCGTCGGCATCGTCATCCACATCCCCTTTCACCGGGCGATGGACCGGGCGATACTTATTTCTGCCGTTGCCGCGCTCGGTCTCGCTTGGTCCCGCCTACCCATTGGAAAACTCTGGGCGTGGAATGGCGATGCATGGAAGCATTTGCTTCTCGGCTACGTGATGGCCGCAGTAACTGCCCAGGCGATCATTGGAGCCGACCTGGCTTTAAGCGGCTTTACCAGCGCTCACCTGACGCCCCATCAGGCCATCAATCGCGTATTCGTCGCCCTCGTCGCAGCCCTTCTCGTTCCGCCCTTGGAAGAGACGATCTTCCGGGGATTCCTCCAGACCGAATTGATCGAGCGCATCGGCTGGCGCGCAGGCTGGATCGTCACCGCCACGATTTTCATGCTCGTTCATTTTTTCAAAGTTCCAACTGATCTCGATCATCAGCCAGTGCATATATGGAGCGGTGTCCCCGGACTGGCTGCCGCGTTTCTTCCGATCATCCACGGCGATTTCCTCTGCGAACGCGGGTTGAATCTGTTTCTCATCGGCTTGATTTTGGGCGGGATTTTCCTCCGCTCCAGCACGCTTTGGGTCAATGCCGGCCTGCATAGCGGCTTGATCCTCGCTGTGCTCCTCTTTTCCGGTTTTACCCGGCCAGTCGATCCTCCCTATGTCTCGTTTTTCGGTGGAGATATCCTTTCGAATCCGATAACGTCCGTGGCATTCATTCTGCTAGGCTTGTGGCTATGGCGCTTTTATCGTCATCCTTCAATTTTGCCCGAGACTGGGGAGAATGCGCCCTGAACCTGGCTTTTCCGTGGCCAGAAAGCACGGCGACGGAACCGATCCGGATCGATGAACCTTTTTGCCGCCAATGCGGCGAACCGTTTCCCAGCCTGGAAACCTATCCCGCCAGTTTCATCTGCAACCATTGCACAGAACATGACTGGCATTTTGAATGGGCCCGTTCCGGTTATCGAACGGACGGCCAAGTCCTTGAGGCCGTCATTGGGTTCAAATATCGGCAGGAGTATTATCAACGTGCGCAGTTGGTCGATTGGCTGACCGAAACTTTTGACCGCCATGCGGGTAGTGACCCATGGCATGCCTTGGTACCTGTGCCGCTCTATCATCGACGTCGCCGGGAACGTGGATTTAACCAAGCCAAAGAAATTGCCCAAGGCCTCGGGAAGAAACGAAAACTTCCCGTTTTAGACTGCCTTTATCGTTATCGAGAGACTGCTTCTCAGACAAAACTTGAGCGACCGGCTCGCTGGGAAAATATGGCGGGTGCTTTCCGAATGAAAGCGAAGTTTGACGTTAGGGGACGTTCTCTGTTATTAATAGATGATGTCTTCACGACAGGAGCGACCGCTGACGCTTGCGCTCAGGCCTTGGCCCAAGCAGGCGCGGCTCGGTTGGCGGTATTGACCATTGCACGGAGCTAAATCCGTTCCCCCTTAAAAACTATGTCTGAATCCATCTCCTCTTCCGCAAGCGTTTTTCCCAAACCTGATTATGGTAAAACGCCGACCCGCAAAAAGGAAATGCCGGAAGGCCTGTGGACAAAGTGCCCCAGTTGCAGTGTCTACATCTTTAACAAAGAACTCGAATCCCTCCAAATGATCTGCAAGGAATGCGGCCATCATTTCGGAATCACCGCACATGCGCGAATCCAGCATTTGCTCGACGAAGGTTCCTGGCAGGAATTCGACGCAGGAGTTTCTCCCGTGGACATCCTCAAGTTCACCGGAGCCAACAGCTACTCCGATCAATTGAAGAAATACCAAAAAAAGACCGGTCTCAAGGAAGGCGTCGTCTGTGGACTCGGAAAGATCGAGCAACACCCTGTTTCCGTCGCCGTCATGGAGTTCAATTTTCTGGGGGGATCGATGGGCTCCGTGGTGGGAGAAAAAATCACCCGCGCCATTGAACGGGCCACGGAACGTCAGGTACCCGTGCTCATCTTTTCCGCCTCCGGCGGCGCCCGCATGCACGAGGGCATGTTCAGCCTGATGCAGATGGCCAAGACGAGCGGTGCCCTGTCCCGCCATGCCGCCGCCAAGCTTCCCTTCATTTCCATTCTCACCCATCCGACCATGGGTGGTGTCACCGCCAGCTTCGCCACACTCGGCGATCTCATCATCGCCGAACCCAAGGCGATGATCGGTTTTGCCGGTGCCCGCGTGCTCAAGGAAACCACCCGTCAGGATTTGCCCAAGGGCTTTCAGACCGCCGAATTTCTCCTTGATCGCGGACTCATCGACCGCATCATTCCGCGCCTGGAGATGCGCGCCGAACTGGGGAAGATATTCGATTATCTGGGGCATCGCTCCTCCTTGCGCACAGCTGCCGGTCGAAACGGTCACGAGCCCCGCACCCATCGCAATGGACACGCTCTCGCCGAACACGCTGCCTAAGTTAGCGTTCCTGATAGCGCGACAAAACGCGTGACTCTCTTTGCTGCCCTATACGAACCGTCACGCAAATGTTACGAGGCCTTCCTCGGGTGGCCCGGACAACTCGTTGTCCGGGTTCGCGAAGCGAACAGGAGTTCACCCTCGACCTTCACTTTACCAATCCGTCAGCTTGGGGTAACCAACACGGAAATCGCCCCCCGATCACCCCTCCGTCTCCTCCTTCACCGCATGCGCCTGCAACTCCTCCAGCGAAACAAATTCCAACGCGGAAATATGACATCCGGAAAGGACCACATCCGGCGCCATCCCGGCATCAAGAGCCTCTTTCCAACGCGTCACGCACAGACACCAGCGATCACCCGGCTCAAGGCCTGGAAACTGGTAATCTGGCACCGGAGTGGAAAGGTCATTTCCCATCGCGCGACTAAAAGCGAGAAACTCAGCCGTAGCCTCGATGCAAACCGTATGGAGGCCGAAATCACCCGGCCCCGTCCGGCAATAACCATCGCGATAAAAACCGGTCATGGGTGAAAAGCAACAAGGAAGCAATTTACCCCCAAGGACATTGGTGCGAATGGATTCAGCCATGCGAAAAGCCTATCGGAGCGCGAGCGATTGTCGAACCTGTGCAGAACGTCTTAGCTAATCAGACTCACACGCGCATACTCGTAACGCGGTAAAGATCCGCCCATCAAGCGCCGACTTCCGACAAGACATAAGATGATGGCGCCAAAGAGTACCGCATAGTGGGCAGGTTCAGGCACAACAGTCAAAGAGCCCACGAAAACGTCTGCGCCCGGAATGGTAACCGTGCCCGCATATACCGTGTCGTTGTCCGATTCGAAACCGGTGGCGGTCGTGCCGGAATTATCGAGGACAACCTTATTGAAAGTCCCGCTGGTGACGATTTCAACATAAGTGAAGGGCTCGTTGGTGTCCTCGTTGGTACCGTTCGGATTACCAAAGTAAGAATTGCTGGCGTAGGTGGTTCCGTTAATGGCCGTAACCGTGGTTCCAGACAGTAGGGAGACGATATCTGCCGTGCTGAAACGGGCGTATTGTGTGCTACCATTATAAAAGGTGATCCCATTGTTGGTGTCACCTGCGGAAAACCAAAATCCAAAATAGTTATAGTTTCCATTCAAATTGATCGTAATCGGTGCGGAAGTACCCGATTGCGCTCCAAATGACATATACTTCGACCCATTGGCGCCACCGTATTGGTCAGCGGCTAGAATATCGCCCTGCGCGGTGGGACTGAACTGAAAGGTGCCAATGTTGGAAACATAGGGAGCCGACTTGTCACCCAGCGAAAGAGAATTAAAGGTCTCGGTCAGTGCTCCCGTATTACCAGCCACCGAGGATGTCTGTGTATCAGGAGCACCGATGTACACCAAAAGCGATTGGGCAGATGCCTCGTGTAAACCCAAGAACGAGAACATAAGGAAGGTTATTCTCAACGTTATCGACCACATGTCCTATAGTTGCACATATTTTAATGCAAATCAACACATATTTTGGAATGGTATCTATTTAACAGCATCAATGCGCTAATGTTACAGCTTCGTGTCTTTGATGCTGAAAATTGATTTGCCGCCGGACGTCTTTGGCCGGAGCATATCCCTCCTTATGGCAGAACCAGTTGCAGTTGCGAAAATGGACAAGATCGTGGCCCTGTGCAAACGGCGGGGCTTCATTTTTCAATCGTCGGAAATCTATGGCGGCCTCAATGGCGCTTGGGACTATGGCCCGCTCGGCGTCGAGTTGAAGCGGAACATCAAGGACTACTGGTGGCGCTGCATGACGCAGTTACGTGACGATATCGTCGGCTTCGATGGTTCCATCCTCATGAATCGCGCGGTCTGGAAGGCCACAGGTCATGAAACGACTTTTGCTGATCCGATGGTGGAGTGTCCCATCACGAAGAAACGGTTTCGCGCGGATCAGATCGAACCGCAGAGTGGTACGGTCTACCATTTAAGAGCAGTGGTAAAAGCGAAATCAGGCGCAATAACTGCGGAACACTTTCAGGTACTCGTTCCCAAAGGTAAGCCCGTCGAATCTGCGCAAAAAGTAATGCGCCAATATCTGACAGTTCGTGGTTACGCAGAAACAGATATTACTGAGATTTTCTCGGACAAATCCGAACAAGTCGAAAACACGACCCTGTTTAATTCCGAGAATGGCGCTCTACTCAGCGAGCCCCGCGTTTTCAATCTGATGTTGAAAACCTACATCGGTTCGATTGAAGACGAATCGGCCATTACTTACCTGCGCCCCGAGACCGCGCAAGCCATGTTCGTGCAGTTCAAAAATGTCCTTGATGTCTCGCAGAAGAAACTCCCTTTCGGCATCGCGCAAATCGGCAAAGCCTTCCGCAACGAAATCAACCCGCGCAACTTCACCTTCCGCTCGCGCGAATTCGAGCAGATGGAACTCGAGTTCTTCGTCAAGCCCGGCACGGGCCCCGAGTGGCTCGAAAAGTGGAAGGAAGAGCGGCTCGCCTGGTACGAAGCTGTTGGCATTCCCCGCGCCAAAATTCATGTCCTTACCGTCGCCGAGAAGGACCGCTCGTTCTACTCGCAGGGCACCTACGATCTCGAATACGAGTTCCCTTTTGGCATCCAGGAACTCGAGGGCATCGCCCATCGAGGCAATTACGATCTCAAGAAACATCAGGAACATAGCGGCAAACCGCTCGAATATTTCGACGAGGAATCGAAGACCAAGTATCTCGCGGAAGTCGTCGAACCCAGTGCCGGCGTCGACCGCACCGTGCTGGCCATCCTCTGCGAAGGCTATGACGAGGAGACGATCAAGGACGAGGAAAGCGGCAAGGAAGAGACGCGTGTCGTCCTTCGCTTCGCGCCGCGCATCGCGCCGATCAAGGCCGCTGTCTTCCCGCTGCTCAAAAACAAGCCCGAACTGGTCGCTATCGCGAAGGACATCTACAAGACTCTCCAGCCGCTGCTGAAAGTCGCCTATGCCGATACCGCCGCCATCGGTCGCCGCTACCGGCGCATGGACGAGGTCGGTACGCCCTTCGGCATCACCATCGATTTCGAGACGCTGGAAGGCGCAAAGGAAGCTTCCACCTCCGCCACCGGCACGCCCATCGCCGCTGGCCAGAAGGACACGGTCACCCTCCGCCATCGCGACAGCATGAAGCAGGAGCGGATCGTAATTGCGGATTTGCCTGCCTATTTGCTGACGAAGGTTGTGTAGAATCCGGTTTGAATCGCCGGTCAGGAATCTCCGTGCATGACCTCCCAGCCTCTACTCCTGGCCGATAATTGGCTCCTCGATCTCGCGCAGGATGCAGACCTGCCCGTGGCCCTCGTCGCCATGGAGAAGAAGCAGTTGCCCAGCTACAAACTGCCTGCCTTCGTCGAGGTCCTGAATCTCGACGAAGCCCTGGCCGGTCTGCGCCAGGGCCGGTTTTCCTCCCTGCTTACCAGTCCGCGTCACGGCCCCTTTTGGGACAAAAGCCGTCCGGTGATCTCCAGAATCTGGGAGATGCGCAAAAAAATCAGGAATGATTCCGCACGGCGCCAATATGAAATCCCCAAGGTGGCGGTGGCCTGTGGCGTGCCCCTCACTGTCGTCGACCGGTCCGATGGCTCTCACATCGCGGAATGGAATCACCCGCTTTTGCAGGCCGCGGAGACCTACTGGCTCCGGGAACTTCCGATCCATCCGCAACATCCGTTGATCAATACCTCGCGGCGTTTTCGGCATCATTCCAACCTCGACAAAAATCCGCTCCTTCGAGACGTGAAAAAGGTAAGACCCATTTCCCTCGGCCTGTCCGATGCCCGACTGCCATTGATTAAGCCGGCGACCAAGCGCCACGATATTTTCTTTTCCGGGTCCAATACCAGTCCCGTGCGGGAAGAGGCCCGCCGGATCCTTCAGCAACTTGCAGCCGAAGGAGATTATAAAATCTATCTGCCCGAGACGGCTTTATCTCGGGAGGATTTTTATCAGGCCTGCGCGGAATCGTATCTGGTGGTTTCTCCCTCAGGCTGGGGTTGGGATTGTTTCCGGCATTATGAGGCGGCCCTCTGCGGAAGCGTGCCGGTGATGAATTACCCGACCATCCGGCGCCACTCCCCTTTTATCGACGGAGAGCATGGCTTCTACTACGATTTGGAAGATAACGGACTGGAACCCTGCCTGCGAAAGGCCTTGGCCGATCGACCGCGACTAATCGAGATGGGCCAGAGCGCCCGCAGCCATGTGCTCCAACATCATCTCTACTCGAAGCTTCTGCGACTGATGCTGAAGGCATCGCCGTAGGCTTATTTCTCGATCCAACCTTCGGGCCACGAACAGCGGGTGATTTCCTCCGGCAGTTCACTGGTCGGGATCTTCGTGAGGCTTTCGTAAAGATGCTTGGATTCCGCAAAGTAGTGGAGGTTCCGGACATCGGGATCAAAGTTTTTCCAGACGCGATCAAACCAGGTTGGGTCGATCCCCGAGGCGTGACCGTAATTCTTGAGCTTGGTCAGGATGCGCTCATCATCGCCGACACAGGAGCCGTGATGGAGGCGGAGATCGGAGGGAAGATAATCCGTCTTGGGCTTCCGGCCCTTGCGAAGATATTCCGCCCATCGCGCTGAACCTTGCCATTGGATTTGCCGGTCATGCTTGAAATAGAATCCCCGGCGAAGAAAAGCGAGTGGGCGGTAACCGCTTCCCGGCTCGACGATGCGATAGTTCCATGTGCGAAAATAGGTGTAACTGGAGACCTTGTACGCGGCCCATTGGGTCTGCTGGACATGTTGCCAGCAGCGGCGCAAAACGTCGCCGGGCCAGACTTCATCGCTATCCACAATGAGGTAATAATCGGCCTTGGGTTCAAGGTCCATGGCCATATTGCGTAAACGGGCCTCGCTGTTTTCTCCACACACTTGCGATAAGCCACGATCAATCACCACCTTGATTTTATTGTCCGGATCGGGAATCCGCAAAAGAACATCGAGGGTGCGATCCGGCGCCAGGTCCTTTCCGGAAAAATTGCGATCATGCCGCGTGGTGCAGCAGATGGCATCGACCACCGGATAGATCGCCCGGAGACTGGCCTCGACGAACGCCTGCTCCTTGAACAGAAGCATGATCGCGGCCAGACGCATAAGGCAACGGCGGAAACCAGTCCCGGCTAGGCCACGACTTGCGCGGTCGCCTTGGCAGCAGGCTTGGCCTTGAGGTAGGGCAGCGTCTTCTCAACTGTGTTGGCGACGCTGATGCCGTACTTCTCGCGCAACGCATCAGGCTTGCCGTGTTCGATGAACGCGTCGGGCCAGCCGATCCGCACCACGGGCGTTTGCAAACCGATATTGGCGAGTTCTTCCAGCACCGCGCTACCAAATCCGCCAGGCAAAACGTGATCTTCCATCGTGACGACGACATCCGCGCTACGAGCAAAGAAGGAAATCGTATCGACATCGAGCGGCTTGACCGAGCGGGGATTGATCACCGCCGTGGAGAAGCCTTTTGCCTCGAGTTCCTTCGCAACTTCGAGCGCCATGGGCAACAGTGCGCCCAGGCCGAGAATCACCGCCTGTGTGCCGTGCTTTACCACTTCAGCTTTGCCGATGGGGATGAGCGCGGGCTTCGCCTTGAGGGCCACGCCGGGGCCATTCCCACGCGGGTAGCGAATGGCGATGGGGCCGTCGTGGTGAAGCGCGGTGAAAAGCATATCGGCCAGTTCGTCCTCATTGGAGGCGCAGAAGTGGACGAGATTCGGGATACAGCGCAGATAGCTGATATCGAAAAGACCGTGATGCGTCGGACCGTCATCGCCGGAGAGACCGCCGCGGTCCATACAGAACACGACATTCAGATTTTGCAGGCAGACGTCGTGGACGATCTGGTCGAACGCGCGCTGCAGGAAGGTCGAATAAATCGCGCAGAATGGCTTGTAACCCTTGGTCGCCATGCCGGCGGCGAAGAGCACCGCATGCTCCTCGGCGATGCCGACGTCGAAATATTTATCGGGATGCTTGGGCTGGAAGAGATCGAGCGCGGTGCCGTTGGGCATTGCCCCGGTGATCGCCACGACCTGGGAATTCATGTCCGCGAGCTTGACCAGCGTCTCGGCAAAGACCTGCGAGTAGGTCTTCGGCGCGGAGGAGGTGGTCTCGATGCCCTTCTCGGGGTCATATGTATTTGGGCCCACGCCGTGATATTTCTTCTGTTTGGCGATGCCAATATCGAAGCCCTTGCTCTTCTTCGTCAGGACGTGCAGCAACAGGGGGTGCTCGTGATGCTTGGCGAAATCGAGCGTCTTGATCAGGTTCGGCAGATCGTGGCCGTCGATCGGCCCGTAATAGGAAAGGCCCATCTCCTCGAAAATGAGGCTCGGGCGATGACCGGTCGAGAGTAGGCCCTTGACCACACCTTCCGCCTTGAGCGCGAGGTTCTTGCCCGTCTCGCCAGTGAAACGCTCCACCAACTTTTCCATGCTGCGATGCAGGTTCTCGTAGCGGGGATTAGTGACAATGTCGGTCAGATACTTGGCGATGGCGCCGACGTTCTTGTCGATTGACCACTCGTTGTCGTTGAGAATGACGATGAGCCGCTTGGCGTGGGTGGAAATGTTATTGAGCGCCTCGTAAGTGATGCCGCAGGTGAAGGCCGCGTCGCCGCAAAGCGCGACAACGTGCTCGCTGCCGCCCTTGAGATCGCGTGCCGTCGCCATACCGAGCGCGGCGGAAAGCGCCGTGCCCGCGTGCCCCGCCCCGTAGGAATCGTGCTCGCTCTCGGTGCGGAGCATGAAGCCATTGAGTCCACCTGGCTGGCGGATCGTATTGAAACGGTCGCGACGTCCGGTGAGCAATTTGTGCACGTAGGCCTGGTGGCTGACGTCGAAAACGAAATTATCGGTGGGTGTATCGAAGACCGCATGAAGCGCAATGGTCAACTCGACCACGCCGAGATTGGGCCCGAGATGGCCACCCGTTTTGGCCAGGACGGAGATGAGTTCCTCGCGGATTTCCGCAGCCAGGGTGGTGAGTTCGTCGAGGGACAGTTTTTTGACGTCCGTCGGGGAATTAATCGAGTCGAGAAGGCGTGCCATAAGGTAAGGGGTGAGAGTTAGCCTGTTGCGAGGCCTTGAGGCAAGATTTATTACGTTCCTGCGACGGCGAAAACCTCAGCCTCCCTTCCTCGTTCCCAAGTTGTTGGGAGCGTCTCTTGCTCCCGCGAAATTTCATTTCGCACTGACAGGGTAGCCGCCGCAGGCCCGGCGGCGGTGCAGTTCAGCCTTTCCCCATAAATTCCGTTGGAAAAAATTTTCACGCTGGTGAAAGTACATTGCGACTATCTGCAAAATCGCTATAAAGAATTTCATGGCATACGAACCGGTCATCGTCGCAAAAAGGTGAGCTGCAACCTGAAATCGGCATCCGACACCTCGTTAAAGTCCGATCAAATCTAGAATGGTAACCACCGAGGTCTGAATGGACATTGTCTATCGTATTTTCAGGCGTATTCGTCAGGACTTGCCGCAACTACCCGCAACGATAGGTTCTCTCGTTCTCAGCCTTTTTGTCGTCCCGTCTGCTGCACTTGCTTGCGCAGTTCTCGTCACCGATAAAAATGGACACCAGCACATGGAAGTTGCCGGAAGCACTCCATCGCCCTCCCTGGCTCCGCCTCCACCCGTCATCAGCGGCGAGCAGGCAGTTATCATTTGGGACGATGTCCATAAAATAGAACATTTCATTCGCCAAGCTAACATCGACACCGCAGAACCCGAACTCGGTTTCCTCGTTCCAACGCCGCAAACACCGGAACTTGTCGAAGCCGATGCCTCTATCTTTGAGCAAATCGCAATAGTCGCCGAACCAGAAAAAGTGCCCGAGATAGTTTATGAAACACCACTGGAAATGATGAGACGAATCGCTAATGGGTTTGCTGCCACGAAAAGTATTTTTACCACGATTAGCGCACAGTTGGCCTACGCCGGCCCTGGGCCGAGAGAGGTGCAGGTAGTCCACGAGCAGGATGTCGCTCACTATCATGCGGCGGTCCTTGCCGCAGATGATGCCGCCGCACTGGCAAAGTGGCTCAAGGATAACGGCTACGCTTGGAGCGAGGATGCGACAGCATGGCTCAGGCCCTACGTTGAGGCCAAATGGAAGATTACAGCGTTTAAGCTTCTAAAACCATCAACTGATCCATACTCAACTTCCCTTGATACACATGCCATTCGGATGAGTTTTGCCGCCGATCACCCCTTTTTCCCCTACAGCGAGCCCGGTGACACCAACAAGGGCCAACCGGCGAGTCCGAACGGTCGGTCGCTCACCGTGGCTGTCCTCAGCAACGAACGCATGAGCGGAACCCTTGCTAATGGAAAAGCATGGCCCGGTGAACTTCAATATGGATCTGTCTTATCATCTGAAGCAGCCTCTCAAATCCTGACTTTGTCCAAATTGGACGATCCGAAATATCAAATGACAAGGCCCTCCCGTCTTACATATTTTCGCGACACCTCAAACCCTCGCCCCGGCACTGCCGATCTCTATTTTTCTCCCAACGCCGACCAGTCCCTGATGAGAAAAACGGAAATAGATTATTCCCTGCCTAAAGAATATCGTTTCGATTTCAGCCATCCCTTTTCCGACTTGGTAGCATTGCTCATCGTGCTGGCCGTGGTTAGCCCTATCGCTTACTTGCTAATATGGAATTTTCGAAGGCCTCCCGAAGAGCCTACGATGCCTCGGACTTATTAGCCCAACACTACCTTCCAAGCTCCCTCATCAAACCCCACCAACGAGACATCCTTGCCCACCGCGAAGGGCCTTTTTACAAGGTTCCCGTTTCCGGCGAGAAGATTCAGCGCTTCCGTATCCGTCATCGCTGGCAGCTTCGTGCCGAGACCGAGCGCCCTGTAGTCATTACCCGAGGTATTGAAGAGGGCCCGTACTTTGCCGTCTTTGCTTTTTAGGGCCTGCTGGAGTTCAGCCAATGAAGGCGGAGTCTCACGAATCGGAACTTCCTTAAATTCAATCTTGTGATCGCGCAGGAATTTTACTGCTTTACGGCAGGTCGAGCATTTTGAGTAGGTGTAAACTTTCAACATGGAATTTCGGGCTCCACAACTTTCCTCATGGTACCGACGGAGTAAAGAATTCAGTAACGGGTTCGGTGCGTTTTGGAGGGACGACCTCCTGGTCGTCAGCGGACGCGCAGGAGCGCGTCCCTCCATCTCTCTGTCTAGCGGACCTTGATCAATTCGACGTCGAAAATCAGCGTCTCGTCCGGGCCGATGTCTCCGCCCGCGCCGTCGCTGCCGTAGGCCAGGTCGGAGGGGATGTACAACTGGTACTTCGCGCCTTCCTTCATCAAGGCCACGCCTTCCGTCCAACCGGCGATGACGCCGTCGAGCGGAAACTCAATCGTCTCGCCCCGCTGATAGGAACTATCGAAGACCGTGCCGTCGATCAGCCTGCCCTCGTAATGCACTTCCACCGTGTCGGTGGCCTTCGGCTGCTTGCCGCTGCCTTCACGAATAACTTTATGTTGCAGTCCGGAAGCGGTGGTAGTCACGCCGTCCTTCTTGCCGTTTTCGTGGAGAAATTGCTGACCTTTTTCGAGTGCGTTTTGTGCCATAAGTGTACCAAAATTGAGAGTTGTCCGAGCGAAGGGCCTTTGTAGCCCAGAACCCACGCGCAGACAACTCCCCTTTGGTCCCATCCCCGTCTTGCCGAGTTCGTTTGAACCTGTAACGTCATTTTGGCGTCCAAGACGTCATTATCCAGCGACGGTCATAGGCCGCCGCGACAAAACCTAATATGAAACGATTTCTTCTCACCGGCGCAAGTCTACTGGTCGCGATCACCCCAGTCCTCGCCCAAACCGCGGACAAGAACGACACCATTGCCGACGTCCAATCGATCTCGGTCCTGAGCATGATCGCCGCTGCGGGCTGGGTGATGATTCCCCTGGCGCTGGCCTCGATGATCACCCTCACCCTGATCATCTATTGCTTCTTCACCCTGACCGAAAAAAGCATCATGACGCCGGAATTGCTAGAGCGCATGGAACCCTTTTTCGAAAACGAGGACCTCGACGGCCTCGCCGCCTATGTCGCGGAGCGTCCACAGGCCACCGCGCGGATGGTGGACAATATCCTTATGTTCTTGGAGCGTCATCCCGATGCCGATGCCGCCGCCATTTCCGCCGTGGCCGAGGCCGAGGGAAGCCGGATCGCCGCGTCACTCAACCAGCGCGTCCTTTATATTATGGATGTTGGTGTGCTCGCGCCGCTGCTTGGGTTGATGGGCACCGTCGTCGGTATTCTCAGTTCGTTCGGTCACATCGCCGACAAGGACGCGAGCCCGATGCGCACCATGCTGCTCGCGGGCGGCATCTCGCAGGCGCTGATCTCGACTGCAGCCGGCCTGATCGTGGGCATCACGGCGATGGCGTTCTACGCCTATTTCCGCGGCCGGGTGGGGCATCTCATTTCCGTTCTCGAATCCGAAGGAACGCTGCTGACGCAGGAGTTGATTCTCTTGAGCAAACGGCATCGGACTGGCCGCTAGTAAAAATTCTTCACCTCAACCTCGGCGAACGGGTGCTGAAAACCTCCGCCTGGAGGGCCCGGCTCCGTCCGGGCCGCGAACGAGCGGAGGAGTAAAGAACCCCGTAGCAAGCTCCGAGGCATTTTGAGGTGGCCCGGACAACTTGCTTGTCCGGGTGGCCGAAGGCCACAGGAGGTGACCCCAGACTTTCTTCCCCTTCAGGGATAAACAAAATCTTCTGGTGACCTCCTGCGCGCGTGGGACAAGTCCCTCGCGCGCCCGGGCAACAAGTAGCCCGGGCCACCCGAAAAAGGCAAAGCCGAAAAGAGATTCAACCTACAAAGATTTCCTTAACTGAGCGCATCTCCGTTTCTGCGCGGCCCGGACGGAGCCGGGCCCTCCAGGAAAAATCGTCCACTGGAAATAACCAAGATAGCCGTCGCACGGAGTGCGACGGCTATCTTGCCAATTTTAGAGGTATTCTCTGGGATCGGTGATGTGGCCGGTCAGTGCCGAGGCTGCCACCGTGTAGGGAGAGGCGAGGAAAACCTTCGATTCCTTGTGGCCCATGCGACCGGGGAAATTCCGGTTCGTCGCGGAAATGCAACTCATTGGCTTGTTCATCCGGCCAAAGGTATCGACGGGACCGCCGAGGCAGGCCGCGCACGAGGCGTTTTCCGTCATCTGCACGCCGGCGGACTCGAGGATGCTCCAGACCGTATTGTCGCCCCACTTGGTCGTCTGCAACTCGTGCACGACGTCCGGCGTGGCGGGCACGCCGAAGGTATCGATCTTCACGGTGCGTCCCTTGAGGATTTCCGCAAAGGCGAGGAAGTCGGAGGTCTTGCCACCCGTGCACGAACCAACGTAAGCGCGGTCGAGTTGGATGTTGCCCAATTCCTTCGCCAAGGCGCGATGGCCCGGATCGGGATGCTGCGCGACGGTCGGCTCCAGTTGATCGAGATTGACCACGTCGTCGTAAACGAAGGACTGGTCCTTATCGACATCAACCGGCGTGTAATCGGACTTCGTGCCGTTGCGCTTCGTCCGTTCATCCACGTAGGCGAAAGTTTTTTCGTCCGCGGGAAAAACGCCGTTCTTGCCGCCCGCTTCGATCGCCATGTTCGCGATCGTCATGCGGTCGTCCATGGTCAGCGAACTGACGCCCGGCCCCTCGTACTGCATCGCACGATAGGTCGCGCCGTCGGAACCGATCTCGCCGATGACGTGCAGGACAACGTCCTTTGCCATAACGCCCTTCGGCAGCTTGCCTTCGAGGAAAAAGCGCATGGTTTGCGGGACCTTGATCAGCAATTTTCCAGTGCCCATGATGAAGCCCGCGTCGGTGTTGCCGATGCCGGTCGCAAACATGTTGAACGCGCCGGCCATGCAGGTGTGGCTGTCGGTACCGAAAAGAATTTCGCCGGGACGCGTGTGGCCCTTGGCCGGAAGCGCGGTGTGGCAGACTCCCGCGTAACGCTCGCCGTACTGACGCTTAAGCTGGCCGCGCGAGGTATCGAAAATCCAGTGACCGTTCGGGTCATCGATCACGTCGTAAAAATAGGGAAGCCCCTGCTCCTGCACGAAGGCACGGAGAATATCGACGTTGCGATTGGAAAGGGAATCGGCGGTGAAGATGTAGTGATCGGGAATGATGACGATCTTATTCTTGTCCCAGACCTTGGCGGTCTTGCCGAACTCGCGCTTGAACACGCCGATGGTTCCGGGTCCACATACATCGTGGGTCAGCAGCACATCGGCGCTTACCCACACATTTTCGCCCGGGGCCACATGGGCCTTGCCGCTGGCACGGGCGAGCAGTTTTTCAGTCAACGTCATAGGGGACTAGCCTAGCGCACGTTGGACGGTTTCACAATGCGGAAGATAAGCGATGCCCTTAAGGCACCGGAGTCAGCTTGAGATAATCGAGGCCGAATAAAAATCCGTGGGCATCGTGATTCTTTCCAGCAACCGTCATCTTGAGCACCGGCACACCATCGGGCAGCGTGACCACGCCCAGATCCACCGCATCGCCTAGAGCAACATGTTTCTCATAAAGATCGATGGGCTGGCCCACGTCAGTTCCGTTTACACTGGCCTGAAAAATTCCGTAATCGGTCGCCTTGGTGAACCGCGCCGATAGTTGATATTTACCGGCTTTCTGGGCTGGGAGCGGCAACTCGAGGGTTTCTCCGGCCTGGTTCGGTTCCCACAACAATTGAAGATCGCCGCTCCACTGCCTTCCGTAGGCACTCATCCGCTGCTCGCTGACCCTTTGCGCGGACTTCGCGACCGAAACGAGAGATTCACCCTCAATAGCATCCGGCTCATGGAAGGCTTCCGGGCGAGTCCAGTAGCCAAGCCGGTCGGAAACAGGAACAGGCCCGTAAGCATCCTTCCCGCCCGCGCCCAGGTACCAAAAGACTTCCGCCGCATATAGGGTCGGTTTTTCGTTCGGGAAATATTTCTCGATGTCGGCTTCAAAGGATGTGTCGAAGGGAACGGAATCGGAGATATGCCAGCGATTGTCATCGAAATGGCCCTCGTTGTTTTCGTTCAGGATTTGATTGTGGTAGGGCCGTGAAAAATGTCCTACGGCGCACCAGGCGTAACCGAAGTAATCCTCCGAACCTGTGCCAAACGTCGAAGGAAATTTTTCCCCATCGACGAAAAATTTCTCGTCACCTTCGCCCCACCAGCCACCGAGCGGATTCCAGCCATGCAGATGCGTCCCAACGTAACGACCGCTCCCCTGCGTAGTCAGCAGCGTCCAGTCGGGCGCGCGATCGGCGCGAGTGGGCAGGAAAGCGTCGCGATGCCACTTGGCGTGGAAGCGGCCCAGTGTCGCAATCGGTTGATCGAGCGAGGCACGGGTGACTTCCCAAGCCATGGCCACGGGAGCAGAACCATCATTACCCACTTCAATGTGGGCTTTCTTCGCAAAAGGCATGTACCAGTAACTATAAAAAGTGCCGTCATCAAGCAGCCCAACCGGCAATGATTGGAATGTATCCGCGCCACCCACATAACCAAAGAAATCGCCCAACGGCGACCAGATCGCGGGAGTTGCCTCGTCATCCCAAGTGATGCTGAGTGTAAGTTGACGCAGCAGAACGCGCTGTGCCTCGGGATCTTTCGGAAGATCCAGCTTCACCTTGAGTACCGTAATCGCTCCTTCACCGCTGAAATCGGCCACGGTCGCAGCTTTGCCCGCTTCCGCCGTGATTGATTTATTTTCCGTTTGCCCCTCCGAGATATCGACCGCCGGATTCTGCCCGCACTGGCCGAGAATTTTATCGGCCTGATCGAGGGCCGACGAGTCCGCCTGCGAAAGATCCATGCTAAACGTCGGCACAACCGTTCCCTCCGGAAATAGGGTGTAGTTGAACTGGTAATAATTTCCCCATCCTTTTTCGCCAACGATCTTGCATGATTTTGCAAACGAAATGGGCGTGTAGTTATCGAATCCATGCGCTGCAGCGGATGGAATATAGACGATATTGGGACGATTAAACGGCGCAGTCTGTCCGTCGAAATAGCTCTTGAAAGGGAGATCAATCGTCGGGGTGGTCGCACCATCCAGATAAATCTTCACATGACCCGGTCCGGCCGTGGCTGACCAAGTCCGCCAGATGCAACCCGGGCCCTGGACATCCATCAAAACGCGATCGTCGCCGTCCTTGCGAATGATCCCGCCGCCATCATTATTCGCGCCCCAGTTGGTATAAGTGTCCGTCTTTGGATCGTATTGGCTGGCCCGATCATAGCTGGAAGCCAGCGACGTTTTTTCGCCGGGCGGTGGCAGCTTCGCCAGCGCCTGAAGATCGGTCATTCGTTTGACCAGTTGCGGGTAGGTGTATGTATCTGCCCGGACATCCGGAGAGAGGAAAATAAAACCGATCGAGAGAAAAAGAAGCGGACGAAACATCATAAACGGCCAAAGGCCAATATTGTTATGATCGTGAGAACCCAACGAGACAAGATTAAATCTGCGGACATGGCACGGATTGATGACCGTCCGATTGGTTAATGGTAATTAATTGGGACAATTCTTATTTATCGCTCGCGCCGTGCCCGGCCTTGGCTTTTGCCAGCGCCAGATTCTTTTGCGCATTGTCATTGTCCGGGTTTAAAGATAAGGCCTTCTGGAACTGGATAATCGCCTCATCCATCTGCCCTTTTTGGTAAAAAATGAATCCGATGTTGTTGTAAGCTTCGGCATAATTCGGGTCGATGTCCAAAGCCTTCAGATACTGGGCCATCGCCTCGTCCATCCGGCCTTTTTGGGCAAGAGCATTACCGAGATTATTGTGGGCTTCGGCATAATTCGGGTCGATTTCCACGGCCTTTTGTAGGTGAACAAGCGCTTCGTCTACCTGCCCTTTTTGGGCAAGAGCGATACCAAAATTATTGTTGGCTACGGCATAGTCGGGATTGATTCCCAAGGCCTTTCGAAAGAGAGCCATTGCCTCGTCTACTTGCCCTTTTTGTAAATGCACATCCCCCAGGTTGTTGTAACCCACCCAGCAGTTCGGATTCTTTGACAGCGTATCGGTCCAAAGTGTCTCCTCGCTCTCGTAAACCCAAACTCGCTGCCAACTCAATATTCCGAGGATTAACAGGAGTCCAGCCCCGAGTGCCCCTTGCATCCACGGCTTCCCTGGAAGAACGAAATCCGCCAACCGGCTCATTCCTGCCCCGGCCAGTGCCAATGGCCCCATGCTGGCCAGATACTGAAAGTGATCCGCGACGAAAGAAAACCACAGGAAATTGTGATTAACCAGACCCAGCACCGGAAGCAACACCACCAGAAAATAAGCCAGAGCAAAAAAGTAGGGGCGAGACCACGTCTCGCGATTGAACCATAAAACGAGCAAGACGATAATCACGGCCAACAGTGGCAGGTATGAGATCCCTCGACTGGCATCAATCTGCCAATGAGGATAAACCATGATAAGCGGATGAGGCCAAACCAGCTTGCCGAGATAAAAACAGACCACATCGCCCACTGTTGCCAGGCGCTCGGGCCAAGTCCGATTCAATTGTGGACCAGCAATACCCTCCATCTTTACTGCCCATACAGTCAGGGCACTGACGATGACCGACATAAGAAAAATCGGCCCTACTCTTTCCACGATGCGCCATTGCCACCTACCTTGCATCCACCAGGCACACAAGCAAAGCACCAGCGGCAGAATCACCGTAGATGACTTGCTCGCCATAGCCAGGGCGGCGAAAAGCAGCATCAACGGATAGCTCCAGTCACTTCCGTTTCGTTGGCCGAGACCTTGCGCTTTTAGCCATTTCACAAAGAAAAAAATCGAGAGCAGGAAGAACAGGCCCGATTGCGTGTTCTTCATCTCGGTGATCCATGCCACCGATTCCACCTCCACCGGGTGCAGTGCCCAGATCGCCGCCCCCAACCATGCGCCGGGCACCTGCAAACTTTGGAGCACCTTCCATAGCAATACCGCGCAGGCTCCATGTATGAAAACATTCACCAGATGATATGGGAAAGGCGCCAATCCCCATAACGCGTGTTCCATCCAAAACGTGGTGAGCGTCATGGGAAAAAAACGCGCAGCGTCTGTCGTCCAGATTTCTTTTAAGCCAAGCGGCCCGATAATACAGGGATTGGTCGTGACATGATTATCATCGTCCCAGATATATCCCGCCCACCACACAGGCTGATAGGCCACGATAATAGCCAGAACCAAAATCAGCCCCCAAAACCAGTCGCGGGTGAACCATAATGGTGCCCCTGAAATCGTCCTCCCCTTTACAGCTACTTTGGGAGAGCTTCCATTATCCGAGGCCTTCCTTTTTTTGGATCGCTTCGGCATAGGGCTTTATAGCCGGAAACCCTAATGCCAACCATGTTCCCAAACAAGATCGTAAAAATATGATCCCAACTCACGCCTCAAATAATGACTCCACAATTCAGAACTCGAAATGGTGCGCGGTACAGGGTTTGAACCCGTAGGTTCCACTCTGCAACAAGAACCACTTGCGGATCAAGGCACACAAGGAGGCACACAAAACATTTCTGATCCCGATTTGACCAAGATTGTCACGGCGTGGCCCGCTCTGGCACCAGCTTTAAAGGCTGCCGTTTTAGCTATCATTCAATCAAAATAGACACTGTCACTCCATCCCGCCACGCTGCACGATACCGCGCGGGTGGAGTTCGGGGGCCCTAGAGTGACACCTCGGGACTCCAGGATTTTTGTTGTTCCAACCGGAACCGAGCAAAGTTTCGCACCTTCTCCATCGTGCTTTGACGGATGGTTTCAATGGGCATGACTTCATCGAAGTGGATGTCCCATTTTCTCGTGACCAGTTCCGCCTTGGGGCCAACAATCGTTTCACGTAAATCTTCCAGTCGATTGACAACCAGCCGTTCCGAAACTCGTTTCTGGTCGCCGAGCGCAATCAAATCCCTGGTGAATTCGTGAGCGCAAATTTTCATGATTTGGACGTGCTTGACGTCCTGCCGATTGGTTTGATCGATGTCAGCGGCATTGGCGATTTTAGCCTTTAAGCATGAAATTGCATCGAGAATCCGCACTTCGGTTCCCTGTATCACCAAATCGAACGTATTTTCCAACTCGGGCCGCCTAAGTCCGTTGACGCTGATAAGAAGTTCGACCTTCAGTTGAAGATCTCCCTTCGGAATCATGACGTACCCAATGCCTGGGCTGCGCGGCGGTGACAGGGTTATCTCGACCCCATATTTTTGCGCGAGGCTGTCGAGGATTTCCTTTGGACCCCATAAATCCAAATCTTTTGATGTGAACGGGGCATAGGGACTCAATCTCGATCCGAGGCGCGAGGCGTAAGTTAACGCCCAAATGTTGACCGCGTGACCGCCAACGATAACAGGCAATTCACCCTTGGTTCGCACCGAAACAATATCGGCAACATCCGGGAAAGATGTCGAAGGACGAGTCTCAGGCATGAGTGCGCTCGAAACGCTCGGAGTATTCAGCCCACTTCATTTCGATCACCGCGTTCATGGGAAAAAGGGAATTCTCATCCTGAATCTCCCGAGCAGTCTTTTTGCCAGACGCAATAAGCTCCGCCGTCAAGCGACGCTCTTCGGCGTGCTCGCGCTCGTTTTCTTCCCAGGATTGATGCTGATAGGTGATCATGGTGACTGCCTTATACCAAGCATAAGCTTTTAAGATTGGCAGTTCAATCTCCAGTTTTTGTTTGTGTTGATGCGCTCAACATAACTTAGAGCAAGCGATTCTGGGCCATGGAATAGCCGACCGACTCATAACCATGCTGCCGCTTGTCGAACATGGCCGCCAGCATGGGCACGCAGCCGTCTACATAATCATAGACCACGACCTCTTTCTTTTGATCGTGCAGTCGGTGAAGTCGGCCTACATATTGCTGAACGGTTCCTTTCCACGAAATGGGCAGGGCAAGAAATAGGGTGTCCAACCGCGGATCATCAAAGCCTTCCCCAATGTATCGCCCCGTGGCAACAAGGACTCGCTCCTCGTTTTCTGGAACATTAAGCAATCGACTCATAACCGCCTTACGCTGCTTCACACCCATACCGCCTTGAAGAACAATGATATTTTTGACCGCATTCTCCAATTGGGACGCCAATAGTTTGAGATGTTCCGTTCTCTCCGTTAGCACGAGAGGTGAGCGCCCCGCCTGATTGCCTCCAGCAGGTCCTTAAAGATCATATCATTCCGTGCCTTATCATGCGTCAACGCCGCATAAATTTCGTGGATTTCCGGTTTTTGTTCCTGCGCGGGCATTCGGAAATTGGTGAAACGTGGAATCACCACATGCTCAAATGGCCGGGACGCCGCTTGATCGCGGGCATTGACCCGATAGCGAATGGGGCCGCACTGCATCAAGATGATCGGGTGATGACCGTCCTTGCGCATTGGCGTCGCAGTCAGGCCGAGAACGTACTTTGCTTTGGCCTGCCGCAGCACCTGCTCAAAACTGAAAGCGGAGAGATGATGGCATTCGTCCACAATGATTTGGCCGTATTTTGCTACCAGATCATCCACCATATGTTTGCGGCTGAGGCTTTGTATTACCGCCACGTCGATCAAGCTAGTCGGCTTTTGCGACCGCCTCCAATCTGTCCAATCGACTTGATCGGAAGGTTTAGAAAAACCGACAATCGCTCTCGCCATTGGTCGAGCAACTGACACCTATGGACCAAGACCAGTGTATTGACCTTTCGCGCCGCGATCATCCATGCCGCCACTACGGTTTTACCGAACGCGGTCGTGGCCGATAATATTCCCGTATCATGGGCTAGCAGGGTGTCAGTCGCCTTTTGCTGTTCGGGTCTCAGTTCTCCATGAAAGGAAACGTCGAGGAACAATCCGTTGAAGCGCTCGTCATTGAGATCGACTTTGACTTGGTGTGATTGCAAAAGCTCAATCGCGTCTTGGAGACATCCCCTGATCAATCCGAGATGGCGGGCTGGCGGCCGATTACTGCCAAAACTACGATCCGCGTTATGGAAACGGCCTCAACGGACCAAGCCGGACCAAGATCGGGGAAATCGTCCGGTTCATATTCACTCTCGAAGCGTTGGAGGATGACCCGGAATGAACAATGTGCGTCTCAACAGAGAAGATTCCAAGCTCACAAAATTTGCATTCGATGCAGAGAAGCATCTTGACAGAATGGGCTTAGCCTCGACAGAACAGGACTATCTTGGCGTAATACAGGTTCCGCATACAGGTTTCAATATCGACGCAACTCGCTTGCCATTAGGATGATGCGAAATACAATGGTGCGCGGTACAGGGTTCGAACCTGTGACCTTCCGCGTGTGAAGCGGACGCTCTACCGCTAAGCTAACCGCGCCAAGTGACTTCCATTGGGGACTGAATGCGTAATCATGCCCCCGCTAAACGGAGGAGCAAGATTTTTTGGCGTGGAAAGGAAGAGCCCCTTGGAATGGTAAAAGCGAGGGAATCCTCGCGATGGATTTATTCTTCGATTTTTGGCGCATCGATTCCCAAAGCGTCGGCCAGATCGATTAAGTGGTCTTGTTCCTGCGCGATGATTTTGCGCAAGACCTCTCCCAGTGCGAATTCACCTAGTGCATCCGCCTGCCGGATGCGCTGCCGGTAATTGCGAATGGTCTCCTTTTCATTGTCCAGGTCGAACTGAAGCATCTCTTCCGCCTTGTCGGAAGTCTTCACTTCTTTCGGCGTCTTGGTGGGAATGCCGCTGAGATAGTCGATTTGCTTGGCAATGGCCAGAGCATGATTCAGTTCCTCGGCGGCGTGAAGTTCAAGTTCGCCAGCAATATGATTGTAGGCCGCTCCCTTTATCGTCTGGCTATAGATCACATAGGCGATGATGGCCTGATATTCCCGCGATAAATCTTCGTTGAGCAATTTGATCAATTCGTCCCGGCTGATTTTGGTGTCTTTACTCATATTTTTATTTTTGTCAGGGCCCGAAGGTCCCGCTTTTTTCTTTGACCTGATTGTTTTTGAAGATGATGGATACGGCGGATGTTCCATTTTGGTACGAGTACGTTGTCTGCGTGCCACCCACGAGCGGAATGGGCTTCGATTCCGAACTGGTGGGTGGACCAAAGATCGTCTCCACTTCTGCGGGGGACATGTCGGTTTGAACCCGGTCCAGATTGGCTTGCGTCAATGCTGTCGGCGGAACAACCGGCGCGGCAGGAGCCGGAGGCGTGGTTGTCGTGACCGTCGTGGTCGTCTTCGTGGTTGTAGATTGGGTATCCGAAGTTTCATTTGAACGTGGACCACACGCGGTGAGAAGCACAGCGATGCAAAAACATGCAGGTATTTTCATAAAATAAATGACAGTGACGGAGCGGGTAATCCCGTTTCGTTGAATCCTTGATTAACCGGAGCAACCGCGGAAAAGAAAGATGATGACGAGAATGGGAACGGGCACTCCGACGAGCCACAGCAGCAACAAGGAGATTCTACCCGAAAGATTTTTGCGATTATCAATATTAGTCTGGAGCGATTTCATAATTTTAGTTTTGGTTAGATTGAGTTCACACTTTCTCTCTTTGCAGTTTTGGTGCCAGTGCCTTTTCCGGATCGATTCCTCCTCTTAAACCCGTAAATAGAGGGCCACGAAATGGCTAGTATTATGCAAAATCAGTTCTGCTAATCGTGCGATGTGCGAGAAAAGGGGGCGGCATTCCTGAAATACCACTTTAACGGGTGGCGTTTGGCGCTTGGACTGGAACAATAAACAGGATCGCACCGAGCGTGAAGAAAAACGCCGGGAGATAGAGCAATAATGCAGGTACCGGCGATAAAGCGTAGACAGCCCATCCCATCGACAATGCCAGTGCGCATGGCCATGCCGCCCACGGAATTTTCTTCGCCACGATGATTCCCGCGAGGACGACGTTGAGGATGAGCACGTCGTAGTAACTATAGCGGATGGCGGGCAGAAAGAGATCGACGAGAAAAAACCACGCGGCCAGGCCGGGCAGCAAAAGCTCCCTCGATTTTCCCCACGACCACCTCAGCCAAAGCATGAAGGGCACAATCACCGCGAGAAGCACCGGGAACGCGGAAGTCGGCGGAAAACCAAGCCGATGCAAAAGCGCGTGCGCCGAAAAATCGCCATAAGCGAAAGGCGCAAGATGACTGAGAATAGTCGTGGGAGTTCCTTCGATCACCTCAGGAAATGCTTGTGGCCCCTTCGCCGGATTGTTAAGACCGTGGCGATAAAGATCGGAATGGGTCTGCATCGCTGAAAAGTAATCGGTCCAAGCCGCCGGATTCATGAGCAGCGGCAGTCCGAATCCCAGCAACAGGCCTGCAATCGCTCCCATCAACTGGCCTCGACGATGCAGTGCCAAAAAAAGAAGAAGTAAAATAAAAGGAGGACGCAGCGCGACCAGTAACCCCGCGACGCAACCCGCTACAAAACCGTTGCCACGCTTCGCATCTATTGTCCTCGTCATCCAGCACGCGAAAAGAAAAGCGAACAGCATGTAGGACTGCCCCCTCTCCGCCTCCCATCGCCACGCCTGCGTGTAACTGAATCCCACGATAAAAAGCACTACCACCCATCTCTGGAATGGCGTCGTGCATGCGCGCAGCCAGAGCCAGGCCATGCCTAGTAACATCAACCATTGCGCCATCAGCCAAAAGAATTGCGTTATCCGATAGGGAACCGTCGCGACTGGCAAATACAACATCAACAGTGCAGGCGTGACCGTCGTTTTGCTCACGGGCAGATGAGGATTATTACGGAGATCGCAATATTCCGCCGGATCGTCCTTATGCCAGATGTAATGATACGCATCGATCCCATGCGTGAGCAGTCGCACGCCCGTGATGCGATTGCGTAAATCGACTGAACCTCCTTGCTCCGTATTGGAAAGATCGATGTAGAAACTTACGAGGAGCGCGAGGCCAACCAATACCCAGCCGACAGTTGACGTGACGCTTTTCATGGATCGTTCGCTAGATAAAGCCGTCATTCCGAAGTTGTCGAGCTTCCCGGATCTTGCGGTTAGATGTGGTGAGAAGAGAGATATCCGAGTATAAGTTTGAATGCAGAAGAAAATGTTTGCCGAATTGGGACTGTCGCCGGAGCTACTCAAGGCCGTGGTACAGATGGGTTATGAGGAAGCCACGCACATCCAATCGCAGGCGATTCCCGCCCTCCTTTCCGGTTCCGATGTAGTGGGACAATCCCAAACAGGATCGGGCAAGACCGCCGCATTTGCCCTCCCCGCCATTGAACGGGTAGACGTTCGTCTGCGCGCGCCACAGGTGTTGATTTTGTGCCCCACGCGAGAGCTGGCCGTTCAGGTGGCCGAGGAGGTGGCGAAGCTGGCCTCGTTTAAAAAAGGTGTACGTGAAATTCCCATTTATGGCGGCCAATCCTACGACCGCCAGTTGCGCGGCTTGCGGGATGGCGCCCAAATCATCATCGGAACGCCCGGTCGCATCATGGACCATTTGGAACGCCGCACCTTGAAGCTCGATCAAATCAAGATGGTCATTCTCGATGAGGCGGACCGCATGCTCGATATGGGATTTCTCGATGACATCCGCACCGTACTGAAACAGGCTCCGGCGGAGCGGCAGACAATTTTCTTTTCGGCGACGATGCCGCGACCGATCCAGGACTTGATCAAGACGTTCACGAAGAATCCGGTGAATGTGACGATCGAAACGCAGGCGCTGACCATGCCTTCAATCGATCAGGTCTATTACGAGGTCGATCGCCGTTCCAAGTTGGATGTTCTTTGCCGTCTGATCGATCTGCAGGACATCAGCTACGGCATTATTTTTTGCGCCACCAAAATGATGGTCGATGAATTGACCGAACATCTCACTGCGCGTGGCTATGCGGCGGACAAAATGCATGGCGACATGACCCAGGCAATGCGCGAACGGGTGATCGGAAAATTCCGCAAGCGCGGTTTGGATTTTCTCGTCGCGACCGATGTCGCGGCGCGCGGCCTCGATGTCGATGATGTGGAAGTGGTCTTCAATTACGATCTGCCTCATGACGGCGATGATTACACCCACCGGATCGGCCGCACCGGACGCGCCGGACGTAGCGGGCGGGCGATCACGTTCGTGTCGGGCCGCGAAATCTACAAGATGCAAAGCATCATCCGCTTCACCAAAGGCAAGATCCGGCGGGAGCGAATTCCCTCGGAAGAGGAAGTGGAAAAGAAACGCGCGAACAGTTTTTACGATTCGCTTCACAAGACTTTGGAGGAAGGAAAGTACGAGCGACAGGATGCGCTCATTGGTCGCCTGCTGGACCAGGGCTACGTCGCGACCGATATCGCTTCCGCGCTGATTCATCTCTTCGGCGATGATGTTGTGAAGCCCGCCGAACCGGTCCGCGAACAACGCCCTGCTCCCGTTCGACGGGATGACAATTTTCGTCCCGCACCCCGCGATTACCAAGAACGCCGGGACCGCCCCGCCCCACAGGAACGCCAGGATTATCCGGAGCGTCGCGAACGTCCGGCGTTCCAAGACCGCAAACCGATCTCGACCGGCACGGGCCTGAAAGCTGATCGGGTATCAGGCGAAGTCTCGCACGAAGCGGGCATGACGCGCCTGACTCTCGGCGTGGGCCGGGACCACGGCATCCAACCCGGTGACGTGGTCGGCGTCATTGTCGGCATTACAAAATTGCCCAAGGACGTCGTCGGCGTCATTCGCCTGCAGACGAAGCAGACGTTCGTCGATATCGCCGACGAGCATGCGGAACTCGTGATCTCGAAGCTCAGCGGAATCGAATTCAAAGGCCGCAAGCTCTGGTGCAAGCGCGCCGTGGTGGCCAAGCCGGAAGTTAAAAAAGAGGCGCTATAGAAAATCCGTCATCCTGAGCTTGTCGAAGGATCAGCCTCCGGAGTACGTGTCAGTTACGAGTTGGGTTCTAATGACGAAGGCGCCCAAAAAGCTGACCTTTCGTTATTTGTTGAATGATTTTTGCCGGACCAGAGCCTGCGCTTTAGCCAGATTATTTTGTGCATCGACGTTGTCGGGCCTCAATCGCAATGCCTCTTGGAATTGAACTATCGCCTCGTCCGTTCGCCCCGCTTGAGTAAGGGCGAGGCCCAGGTTGAAGTACGCATCAGCATTATTGGGATTCATCTCCAAAGCTTTTTGAAACTGGCTTATTGCCTCATCAAGCTGCTCCTTTTGAGAGTAAGCAATGCCGAGGTTGTTATGGACATTGGGATAGCTGGGGTCAATTTCCAGTGTCTTCTGGTACTGGATTATCGCTTCGTCCATTTGTTCCGTCTGAGCAAGAGCGACACCGAGGTTGAAGTGTGCATCGGCGTAGTCGGGTTTAAGATCGAGAGCCTTCCGGTACTGCGCAATTGCCTCGACCATTTTTCCCTTTTTGTAAAGGGCATTGCCAAAGTCGTAGTAGACACCGGCAAAATTGGGATGAGGATTTATTTCCAAGGCCTTTTGATATAGGCTCAGTGCCTCGTCCACCTGTCCACGCTGCACGAGAACGGTACCAAGGTTATAATAAGCTTCGGTATAGCGGGGATTGATTTCCAGAGCCTTTTTAAAGTGAGTCACAGCCTCCTCCTCCCGTCCTTTTTTGAAAAGGGGAACCCCGAAATCATTGTGGGCGATCGATGAGAAAGGGCTGACTCGAACCGTGTCATTCCAAAGAGAATAATCACTGGCGAAAACTTCCTGTCGAGTGAAGTTAAGTAATGTCAGGGGCAGGATTGCGCCCAGAAAGGGTACGACAGCCACCCAGAATCCTACTCGCGATTTCAGCGCCATGAGGAACAAGGCCAGCAGTTGCATCGATACTCCCGCCAGAGGTAAATAATAAAAGCGGTCAGCTAGAATTCGATAAAGCGGGATGAAATTAGAAACGGTCGCCAGTCCCAGCCAATAGATGGCAACGCCAAGTGCACCTATCCGACTTTTAGAGGCCAGCCAAGTTTGTAGTCCAATCACGACAATCAGAATGATGAACGCCAACGGCATCGAAACCCCGCTCACGTTCTCCAAAGTATAATCGGCTGAAAATTGTGTCGGCCAAAACAATTTGCCTATCATGAAAACCCATAGTCGAGGTTGGATCAAAAAAAACTGGGAAAATGATCCGCCGAGATAAGTCGCTTGAATGTCGCTGGGAGGCGCGAAAAAGAATCGAGCTACCAGAAAAAGTATCGTCATGGTCAGTGCCGCGCCCAAAAATAAAAACCAAGGTCTTTTTGCCTCCTCGCGACGAAACAAGAACCAATAGACGATGAGTAGAAGGGCGGTCGCCAGTCCTGATTCCTTGCAGGTCACAGCAGCAAAGGCACAGAATGTACCGATTCCCCCAGCTATTATCCCAACTCGAAAGTTTTCTGGACGAAATGCGGTCGCTGCAAGCAACGCCAACAAAGTGAAAAATGCGACCAAAAGATCGGAGCTGTAACTTATTGAGGCAACCGACTCCACTGCCATCGGGTGTAAAGCGAAAACCAGCACAGCTGCCGTTATCGCCAATTGAGCTTTGAAAACGCCGTTCCTAGTCAGCCCCGTTACTTCCATCGCGATTAACCGTCGTAATAAAATAAATAAAAACGCAACATTCACCGCATGGAGGAGATTGCTGCACAAATGATACCCCCAAGGCACCCTGCCCCAAATGGCAGCATTAAGCATGAGATAGAGAAGCTGTCCGGGCCTGCCTCCAAGCATGAGATTCATGCCTAATACCTTGAGCGAAAGAACAGCGGACAGATTGGAAAGGTTGGTAATGAATCCTTCCTCAAGGATTTCAGCACTGGCGTCGTAAACAAAATTAGATTTGAGCGAGGGCCAGTAGACAAAAAACGCAATTGCCGCCGACAATAGAGGAAGCAAGGCACCAGAAATCCAAGTCTGAAAAGCCGATGTCGAAAGAAATTTTTTAAAGGCGGACCTAATAAACGCGATGTTTCCCTCGATTATCTTGTTTCCCGTGGGTCGTGTCGCCATAAGGTCTGCTATTTCTTACGCGCCCACATCATCCCAAGGAAATTTCGGCGGCAGAAATGGGCTCGGTTTCTGAAGTCCGCCGGGCACGCCCTCCACAGGATAGGTAATTAGCAGCCGACTGCGCGCTCGCGTTACCGCGACGTACATCAGACGCCGCTCCTCCTCCATGCTCTCGGGATCGATCGATTTTGGATGCGGCATCTGGCTGCTTCCCGCTCCGCAAACGACAACGCAATCGTACTCGAGTCCCTTGCTGGCATGGATGGTCGCAACGGTAAGCTCCGATTCGTCGTGATCTTTCTCCGTCGATTTCTCGAGCGAAAAAGCGTCGAGAAACTCTGCCATCGTCAGCGACGTCGCGTTCATGGAATCCACGAGGGCCTTCAACGTCGCCATGCGCTCGGCGTGATTCTGGGGATAATTTCGCTCGATCAACGGGTAGATGACGTGGAGCAGATATTTTCCGCGCGGCCCGATTCCGCGTTCGGCACGCAACCGCTCGAGCCACTCGTTCAAGTTGCCCGCGCCCTTGGGAAGCGAGCGCTCCACGGCGAAAAGCTCGCCAGCGGAGTCGTCTCCGGAGGCGTATTGTTCCGCCGAGGCCTCACCGACGCCGGGAAAAAGCGTGAGGCACCGCACCAAGGCGACGCGGTCGTTGGGGTTGAAAGCGAGACGGAGGAAGGCGACAAAATCCTTCACTTCGGCAGAGTCGCCCAGGGTCAGGCCACCATATTTGCGATACGGAATCTTTTGAAACTTGAGCGCGAGTTCCACCGTTTCGATCGAACGGGACGAACGGGAAAGCACTGCGACCTCGGAGGGCTTGGTGCCGCGCTCGATGCGCCGTCGAATCCAATCGATGATAAACGCCGATTCGGTGACCGCTGTAGGCAGCGCGACCTGTTCGGTCTTGCTCTCATGCCCCCGGGCACTGGTCAAGACGAGCGCGCGCGGGCAGTTTTCCACCACGCCATTGGCAAGATCGAGAATCTTCTGGCCAGAACGATAATTCTTTTCGAGACGGATGACCCGGGCATGAGGATGCTCCTTAAGAAAGAGATCGACCAAGCCGCACGAAGCCCCACGAAAACCGAAGATCGATTGGTTCACATCGCCAACGACGGTGAGATGGTCCGGATTGAGTCGGGAAAGGATTTCGTAATTGAGCGCGTTATTGTCCTGAAACTCATCGCAGATGACGTAACGATAAGCAGAGCGCAGTCGCGCCGCGTAGTCTAGGTCCTCACCCAGGCGCTTGCCCCAGACAACGAGAAGATCATCGTAATCGAGACCGTTCGCCGTCTGTTTGAGCTTGCGGTACCACCTCACCAACATCAGCGCACGTTCGGCGTTTTCGCGAAATTCGTGCCGAAAATGAACGTCGAGCTCGATGCGCTTGTTCAGGGCGAAGGAAAGCGCCCCCCGGACCTTGGCTGGAGTGACGCTATCACCCGGCGAGACATCGCATTCGCGAAAGGCCGACTTCATCAGGCTATTGGCATCGTCCTCGGTAAGCGTGGTGAAATTCGCTCCGGGCAAACCAAAGCCCATCGCGTCGCGACGAAGAAGCAGGCTGGCAATCGCGTGATATGTGCCGACAAGCATAGTGTCACTTTGACCATGTTTCGGGACGTCCTTGATCAGCGCGCCGATCCGCTTTTGCATTTCGCTCGCGGCTCGGCGGGTGAAAGTGATCATCATGACCTGACTTCGGGGAACCCCTCCCCGGATGAGATGCGCCACCTTATGCACGATCGCGGCGGTTTTTCCCGTACCCGCGCCAGCCAGAACAACCACATGCTTCTCCGTCGAGAAAGCGACCTCCTGCTGGCTGGGGTTGAGGGCAACGGCCCCCTTCTGGACTTTGTGATCGGACATGGCCGGACAGAATGGGCGAGTCTTAAAAATAGGGCAAGGCCGCCGAATGAAAATTGTTCATCCCGGAGGGAGACCTCTGCAAAAGTCTCCTTTTAAAATGCTGTCATCCTGAGCGGAGACGAAGCACGAATTTCTTTCTTCAATAGAGCTACCCGAGCCGCAGTCGAAGGACCCAGCCCGATGAGAGAACCGGCCTGGATAGCGTCAAAAAAATCCCAAAGCAAAAGGCATGCCTCCCGCTTGTACAATGAGGAAGAACGTGCCTTTGCGATCCAGAGTAGCTTGAAACCGTCTAGAAATGTCCTTAAGGCGGGACAGGTCTTTCGACTGCGGCTCGGGAAAACTTTTGATCAAAAGACATCGATTGCCTCGCCTTCGCTCAAGATGACGGATTGTTTTGAGAACGATTTTCGCAGAGGTCTTCAGAGAAGATGTCAGAAGTAACAAGGTCTCTCCTTAATACATCAGTCCAAAAAATGGATTTCGCATCGACAAGACAAAATCCCTGCCTGCATAATGAGTCCTTCGCCGGTTTAGCTCAGTGGTAGAGCACCCGATTTGTAATCGGACGGTCATCGGTTCAAATCCGATAACCGGCTTTTGCGTAAAATGTTCCCAAGATGAGGGTATCCGGGGAAAAACCCCGATTTCGCATAGCCAACATGGCACTCGTTATGCTCGTCAATAAAATTGTCACTTTTTTCCCTTGTGCAATACAAGATTAAGACGAATAATGCAACCCGTGTCTACAAGTACCCGAACCTCCGCCCGCACGAAAATTGTCTCTGCTTTAGCTGAAGAGATACTCTCTAATCCGAATCCGCAATCTTTTCTGATCGACAGTGAGCATGAGCTCTGTCGGCGATTTCAGAACAGCCGGGTAACCGTTCGTCTGGCTTTAGCCGAATTGGAAAGCAAAGGACTCATTTATCGAAAACATGGCAAAGGTACCTTTGCCCATGGTCGATCGACCCGGGCGAATAAAGCCGTAGGAATTCTGGCGAAATCGCCGGACGCAACCACGCACTGGTCCACGAGCGAAATCCTTCGTGGATTGCAAAGCAGCCTGGTCGAGTCCCGAGTACCCGTTGTCTTCCTCAATGTGCCTCCGGAGGAATGGCGGCCCGAAATGGCCCATCTCCTGGGAAGCGTCTTGGTTTTTGCCCAAAATGTGACACCAGAGGAAATCGATGTCCTCCGTAATCGAAAACTGTCTTATTTGCTTCTTGGCGATTCATCCCTGAAAGGCCCTCAGATCCGGCTTGGCCACCGGGAAGCCGCTTTCGCCATGACGGAACAACTTTTGAAACTTGGACATCGCCGGATTGCTCTTTTGACCAATGCCAATGATTGTTTTGATGCGCCAAGCCGTGAGGGTGTGCATGCGGCATTGCAGGAAGCGGGTATCGAGCCGTCTCAAGCGCCGGAATTTTCCGTGGGTGGCGAGGAATCCGACAAATTGCAGACCGTGCGCCAGTTGTTGGATTCTCAGCCCCAGCCGACGGCGGTGATTGCATTTGATGACAGCCTGGCTCAATTGTTGGGCATACAGGCCAAACGCGAAGCGAATCTCGATGTTCCCAAAGATCTCAGCATTGTGAGTCTCCAGGAATTGCCTTACATCCGTTATCTCGATCCGGCTTTGACAACCGTCCGGTTTGATTTCTTTGCCGCAGGTCAACGCGCCGCCGAGGCATTGACCGGCGGGGCCATGCAGGCAAAGGAAATGACTGATCTTTCCTTCAGTCCGATTTTCCGTCCGGGACAGACCGTGGCGATTCCCCGGAGTTGACACGACCTTCTGGTCTTTAAGAAGAGGACGTGCTTAGGAGCAGCAAGGCAAGCCGTGCCTTCTAAATTCATCGATCATTTCCTGGCGTCCTATCGGCTTTGAGAGCACGGCGGTCGCGCCCGCCATCCTTGCCTCCTCGCAAACTTTGGGATCAACCAAGCCCGACAGCATCAAGACGACGGGGACAGGCTTGTTATCGTTGAGATGGATCAAGCGGCAAAGCTCAATGCCGCTGGCTCCCGGCATATTGATGTCAATAATGGCAACACCGTATGATCGCTCCCCAAGCCGTTCCAAGGCAACCTTGGCATTAGAGGCCCCCACGTATTCCCACCCCATTGACTTCATGAGCATCTTGAGCGCGAGCAGGACTCCTGCATCGTCATCGACCAATAAAGCGCAATGGGAACAGGGAGAAAAACTCATCGCGCCTTTCCGCCTTAGCTTTCGAGCAGGATCTTTTCCCAAAGCTTTTCGCTGGCAAAGACTCTCTGCAGAAATTCCTGTTCATCATGACGGGTCGGCAGGTTCTCACTGCTGATCGGAACGAAAATCTCAAACAGCGCCCCTCCCTGCTTGCTCGGTTTCACGACGATCTGGCCTCCATGGTGATAGATGAGAAAGAACATGGTCAGGAGATTGAGCCCATATTCTTCCGGGAGATTCCGACGGACAAAAAACGGGTCGAAAATACAGGTAAGCGCGGAGACGGGAACATCGGGGCCATCATCCGCAACGGAAAGGAGCACTCCCTTGATCCCGGCCACGTTGGTGTGACTTTCCGTCTGGATGGAGATGTTGCCGCCCGCATTGACATTGATGATCTCGTCTTCCAAAAGCAGGGCCACGGCCCGGGTCAACATGGCGAGATTTCCCTTAAGCTCGGGCACCGCACCCAGATTTGAAGTGACCTTGAGTTTCCTCGTCGCCAAGGCTTCGCCCTTCGCCTTGAGGACCGAGGTGATAATGTCATTGATCACGACCACGTCTGCCAAAGGGAGAGGTGGAGGCTCGGGAATTTGCTGGATTTCCCGCAGCATGGACACGACCCGGGCAACCTGGCCTTGAACGGTACCGTAAAAATCGAGCCAGTAATCGGGGTTGCGAAGATGGGCGATATCGAGCGACTCGGCCTTGAGCTTCGAAGGGGCCAGATCGATGAAGGTCTTGATGGCGGTGAGCGAATTGCGCAGGTGATGGTTCAGTCCCGCCGCGAAGATACCGAAACTAATAAGACGGTCCGTCATCATCAATCTCTGCACTGCGAACATTTTTTCATTCAACAAAAGATCGCGCTCACGTTGGACCAGAAAAAATTCCATGCCCCGCTTCAAGGTCATTTCGAGAGTGGGTGGGTCCCAGGGCTTGGTGATGTACTTGTAAATCGCCCCGGTATTGACCGCTTGGATGGCGGCATCAAGGTCCGAGTACGCAGTGGCCAATATCCGCAGGACACGAGGCCGGCTACCGCGAACTTTCTCCAGAAGTTCGACGCCCGAACTCTCGGGCATGCGTTGGTCCGTCATGACCATGGCGAAACGATCGGGACTTTCCTGGAATATTTTCCATCCCTCTTCACCGCTCGTCGCAACTTTTATATCAAATGTGTCCGACAAGTATTCTTTGAAATTTGCCGCCGTCTGCGCTTCATCATCGACGTACAAAATGGAGAACTTGGTGTAATCGTAAGTGGAGTTCATGGTGTAATTCAGGGTTTGTATTTGGGAAAGACGATGATGAACCGGCAGTACTCACCTTTTTGTGACTCGACTTTTATTTTTCCGTGATGTTGTTCGACGATACGGTGACAGATATTAAGCCCAAGCCCGACACCCTCGCCCACCTTTTTTGTGGTAAAAAAGGCATCGAAGATTCGGTCTAAATGTTCGGCCGAAATACCTTCGCCATTGTCATAGCAGATAACCCGAATTTCGTCGCCTTCAATCGAGGCATCGACGCGGATTTGCTTCAAGGCCCCGTTTTTTTGACGGACACTATCGATGGAGTTTTGAAGGAGGTTAATAAAGAGGTGTACCAATTGATTGGAGTTTCCCAGGAAGTGGACCGCCGGGCCAATATTGATCTCAATGGACATCTCCTGCGCACTGACTTGGACGAACCGGAGAGCGGTCGTGACTATTTCTAAAAGATCGACGCGACTGAAGGTCGAGTCATCCGGATGGGTAAAGCTTCTTAAGCTGGACGTGATGGCCACAACTCTCTGGATGCCCTCCTGGATGTCCGTCAGCGGTTTGGACAATGCCTCGTTCCCGTTATGATCGATCGAAGCAATCCGTTTCTTTAGAATATGAAAGGCCGTATTGGCAAAGTTAAGGGGATTATTGATTTCGTGCATGAGGCCCGCGCTCAGCTGCCCGAGGGAAGCCATCTTGGCCTGATGAACGAGTTGGGCCTCCGTTTCTTTTATCTGCTCTAGGGCCTCCTCCAATTGACGTGTTTTCGCTTCGACCTGCTGTTGAAGCTGGCGAGCGGCAATCATGTTGTGCGCCCGGATCATCAGCTCGGTGGATGAAAAAGGTTTGGTCAAGAAATCGGTCGCGCCCGCCTTCAGCGTCTTGATTTTGAACTCTTCGTCCGCGCGGGCAGTCAGGATAATAACGGGCGTGTTCCGCGTCCCAGAACACTGTTTGAGACGTTGCATCACTTCGATGCCGTCCATCTCAGGCATCATGAAGTCGAGAAGGACTAGGCTGAAATCCTTGTCTTGGGCCAGTTCCAATGCCTGGGATCCACTGCGGGCCTCGTAGACCTGATATTGCTCTTGCAGTTGCGAGCACAGAAAGCGACGCATGTCGGGTTCATCGTCCACGACCAGGACATTCGGTCGCCCGGAATGATCTTTTGCCTCACTTGAGGCGTTCTCTGCCCCACCGAGAACATGGGCGGGAAACAGCTCGGCGCGACGGTAGAGCCGGCTGACCCAGTCATCTTCCTCAGCGGCCGGGGGCGCATCGGTGACCGGCGCGGGCATCGTGGGTATATCCGATTCGGCTTCAGAAGGCGCCGAAACATCGAGATGCACCTTCATCGTCGTTCCGCGTCCCAGTTCACTCTCTGCGGAAACGTCTCCCCCGTGAATGCGGGCCAGTTCCTTGACCAGCGCCAGACCGATTCCGACTCCCTGATAACGCCGCGTTGTTGAGCCTTCCGCCTGCCAAAATCGATCGAAAACCCTTTCGAGATCGGTCGGAGAAATTCCCACACCGGTGTCACGGACCGCGAGTTTAAGTTCGTTATCCACCATGGTGACGGAGAGGAGGACCTCCCCTCCCCGCCGGGTAAACTTAAAGGCATTGAAAAGGAGATTGAAAATGATCTTCTCGAATTTGTCCCGGTCGATGTAGCCAGACCGGTCGCTTTCAATCGCGATGTTAGTTTCAAATTTCAGGTGAGATTGCTGCGCCATCGGAGTGACCGAACTCGCAATGCCTTCAATGAAGGGTTTAAGGGCGATCTTGCTCTTGCGCAGTACCAGGGCGCCTGAATCCATCCGCACTAAACTGAGCAGATCGTTGATTAACCGCAGCAATCGCATGGAATTGCCGTACATGATGTCCAGTAGCTCATGTTGCTGTTCGCTTGAAGGCGGAACCGGGGCAGTGCGCAGCTTTTCCAGGGGTCCGATGAGCAAGGTAAGAGGCGTGCGCAACTCATGGCTGATATTGGCAAAGAACTCCGACTTGGCGCGGTCCATCTCGATGAGCTTGAGGTTCGAGGCCTCCAGTTCTTTTCGATTGCTGTCGACCTCGGAGCGAAGGGCGTATTCGCGAAATCTCAGGCGATTGACGTAGTAACTTCCCGTCACAACGATGATCCCTGTCAGGACGATAAAGTAGAGGTTGTTGAAAAGAATGGACGGCATGACCGGACCATACGCAAAGCAGGCGACACAGTACATCGCCAGCGTCAGCAGCGAGGCGACAACAGTTTCAAGGAAATCGACTTGGGCGACCCACGAAATGGCGATCAAGACCAGGTTCAGTCCTGCGTAATAGGACGAATGTACCCCATCGGAAAAGTAGATCATCATCGAAATGAAGAGCGACGGCAGAATGAACCAGAACATGCCCAGCACGCGAAAATGCCTCTGCCCCAGAGAAGTGCTCAAGAGGCCCCAGAGGACCAGGGCGAGAAGCGAGCAGATGATTCTTAGTAGAAAAAAAAGGCCCAGTTTTTGCGGATAGACAAAATAATCGAGCGTGAGGCCCGCCGGCATCAGCACGACAACGAGCATGCAGCCCACCTTGGAATTCGCGATGCGATGACTTTTATTGTACTCAAAAAACGAGTCTTTGAGGACTTGCGGGGGAAGCTGACTATGCATCGGTCAAAGGTTTTCGGACTTCAAGAAAGATATTCACTTTTGTGTCGTCGCTCAGGACGCGGCAATTCTCCCGCGGCGCCTTTTCGGGGGACAAGGCGAGAAGTTGCTCCTGATTGCGATAGATCAAATGCCAGTCCATCAGGTATTCCATCATCTGGCGGGCCGGATTGGACGCCTCGACGTTGGTGGCGATGAGAAGCGCACCGGGGGCCAGCATCTCATAGAAGATTTCCATCAACCGGCGACAGACACGGTCGGACAGGTAGTCGAAGAGGCCCGCACAGTAAACAATGTCATAGACGGTATCTTTTCCCGTTTCCTCGCCACGTGGTCCCTCTTTGAGAATTTGATGGACCGAA
>Ga0206926_1003_pt1 | contig 74592 bp, 65 predicted proteins | sample Alteio_BWOrgHeat_59_FD_152955 | JGI IMG/M metagenome (GOLD analysis project Ga0206926, IMG submission 152955) | Enriched cells from forest soil in Barre Woods Harvard Forest LTER site, Petersham, Massachusetts, United States -... | ecosystem: Environmental > Terrestrial > Soil > Temperate forest >... | reverse complement strand
ATTCGCGCTCTTGTTCGAAGCGCCGTCGGAAGGCCCGAGGCGGGTGTCCCAGCCGGGACGGCCAAAACGGTTGATCCCGACCGACGTCCAAACGTTGCCGTTCAATTGCGTCGTGTCTCCGCGAAGGGCGGCCTGCATGAAAACGCCACCCGCATCGGCAAAGGCCCCGGCCCAAGCATTGGCGGCCGACGGATTGCTGTCCGTCTCAAAAGCGTAACCGCCGATTTCCGAGGGAGCCGGGTTTTCCGTGATCGTCGAGTGGCGGATATTATAGGACAAAGCCGTTAGATCCATGACATTGCCATTATAGCCGTTATAGGTGCTCGCCGTCTGATAACCGACCGCCAGAGAGGGATCGTACTGGTTTTTCGTGACGTAAAAGCTTCCATTAAAGGTGCCACTGGTCCGGGCCCAGCGATTGAGATTGTTAAACGTGAGCATGGAGGCATGCCGGAATTGTCCCGCCTGCCAGGTATTGGTCGTCCCGCCACGGGCAAAGACCTTTTCCGCCATCATTTCCGAGCAGGTCTGAATGGCTGTGTCGACCCAGCAATGATCGTCCGTACGTCCACCGCAAGGGTTCTGCCCCGAGGGATCCTGCATCAAAAGCGATGTGTACGTGGCCCGCTCCACCAAGGGATCCATCGCCGAGGCGGCACTGCCGTCGTAGCCGAGATAATCGATTCCCAGCAGGTTGGTGCGCCCGGCCAATTCCGTCGACAATGAAACGGGGCCGAGATTGCCCGAAACCCAGTCGCTGTACAGGTTCCAACGGCTGGTCAGGAGATTCTTCTGCGCGCTGAGTCCGCTGGCGGGGGCATTGTTCCAATAGGTGTCGATCCCCGTGCTGCCGCTCGTCACCGCACTATGCGTCACATTGGAAAGACCGTCCTGGAATTGGATCCATTCCCCTCTCATGTAATAGGTCGTCCAGTTATTGTTCGCGTGGCCATTGCCCCGATAAACGGTGTTCATCCCAGACACCCATCCGTTATAGGTCGCCGCCGGCAAGTTCGCCGTGCCGGAAAAGGGCTTGTATAAAGCCAGCGCCTCCGCCATCGGCGGGATAAAGAAATCGAGCCCGCTTTCGCTATTGGCATCCCCCACCGCATACGTCATCGCCCGCGCCCCGCTGGCCACCAGCGAATCCGACGTCGTGATCGCTCCCGCCTTGAGCAGCGTGGCCACCGATTCGGCATATTCCGCCGACGTGATGCCATTGTTGGCCGCACCATAGGGATCTTTGATTTGTCCACCGGATTCCTCGGTCGCCCAGTACCGGCACTCCGCCAAAAGCCGCGCCGTGTAGGCGCTTGAAGCCACATTCAACGGCGACCAGGGCCGCGCCGTCAGATGGAAGTCCGTTGTTGGCACCGACTGGCTTTCCAATGTCGTCGGCAACGCATCCGCTGCCTTGACCCCCGTCACTCCCGTAAGCGCGATGACCATTGCGACCATGGCTTTCTTTATGAACGATATAGGCTGCATATATTTCCTTTGGATTGTCGCAATCGGCGCGAGTAAAGTGTGGGCCGGAACGAGTAGGATATTTTTGAGGATTGGCGTGAGGTTCATACTTTTTCTTTCGATGGACAATTGAAGTGTCGCATCTGTAATTGATAATAGTGATCTCGGCAAAAGACATTTCACGCATGCTGATGCGTAAATATAAGCGAGTCTACTTGACAGAGGTAAAGCAACCCGTTGTCCCGCAACTATGCCACCTCGCTATTGTATTTTTCCGGCAATGGACAGGACAGCATTCCTGCCCCGAAATGGCGCTTCAAATATTCTTTTATTACGCGTCTTGAGCACACTGCTCAGATACATCGGCCAACCTTCTTACGTTTGATTATACACAGCCGAAAATCAGCCCGATTTCATCGAACGTGGTAACGAGCGACGAAGAATCGGGCTGTCTCAGACGAAATTATTTTTCCATCATCTTCAGCGGTGGTTGCTATGGGCTGATATTATCAAAGGTCCCCATCACCAAGGCGGTGTTGCTATTGTGGCTGCACACATCCAAGCCGGTGAGGTAGCTGCTGTTATTGGTCATGGAAACCGTGATTGAACCGATCAGGTTCCAAGTCGGCGTGGTGACTGAGGTGGAATAGTAACCGGTGTACGTTGTCCCGCTCTTGACCAGCTTGATCCAGACAGGAGTGGTGGTTGAAGGCGCCGCCACCCCAACATTGACTCCGGGGACGTAACTGGCAGCCGCACCGGTGCTGGAGCGGTAAAGGAATTCCACGTGACCGCCTCCGGTTGGTTCATAATCGACATCGACGAAGATCGCGCCGGTCGCTGTCGAATCCCGGAACTGGATCCCCGCCTTGGCGTTGGCGTTCAAGCTCGTGCCACTCAATCCGGTCACCCGGGCAATGAGCGTTTCGTCACCCGAGCCGCTCTGATAGACATAGTTGAACTGATCGGCGGTGCCCCAGATGTCGCTGCCTCCGCCCGTAAGCGTATAGACACCGTTGATGTAATTGCCGGAGCCCGCCGGGAGCGATCCGCCAATGTCCACGTCCGTTTTTCCCGTGGGCAGCATGCTCACATTGTCAAAGGTTCCTGTCACCGAGGTGCCATTGTTCAGGCTGCACACATCCAGGCCGGTCAGATAGCTACTATTATTGGTCATGGAAACCGTCACGGACGGCGTGGTCGAATTGACCAACGTCCAGGTCGTCGGCGTGGTGACGGAGGTGGAATAGTAAGCGGTATAGGTGGTACCGCTCTTGACCAGCTTGAGCCAGACCGGCTTGCTCTTCGATAGTGGCGCCACATTGACATTGATCCCGGGGACGTAGCTGGCCGAGGCACCGGTCGCCGCCCGGTAGAGAAACTCCACGCGTCCAACCCCGGTTGAAGAAGGCAAGTAGTCCACGTCGACAAAGATCGCGTTGGCCGCCGTCGAATCCCGGAACATAATTCCGGCCTTGGCGCTGGCATTGAGATTGGTACCGCTCAATCCCGTCACTCGGGTAACGATTGTCTCGTCGTTTGAACCTCTTTGATAGACATAATTGAACTGATCGGACGTGCCCCAGATGTTGGCCCCGCCACCTGTAAGCGTGTAGACGCCGCCGCTGTCGTTGCCTGTACCTGCCGGGAGCGACCCGCCAATGTCCATATCCGTTTGTCCCGCAGGCAGGTTGCTGCCGCCTGAGGGTGTTGCGCTGACCGGGCTGGTATTGGCGCTGGTGCCGCTGCTATTGACCGCGTTGACCTCATAATAGTAGGTCGTGCCGTTGGTCAACCCGGTATTGACGAAGCTCGTGGACGACTGATTCATAGAGATGATTGTATAAGTCCCATTGCTCGTCGTTGAACGCAGGACGTTGTAATTGAGCGCGCCGCTGCTGGCCATCCACGATAGCGAAACCTGCGCGTTGCCGGGCGTTGCTGTCAAGCCGGTGGGAACGGGAGGAATTTGGCTGATCGCGGAGATGGCCAGGATGACCGGATGATCGCTCAGTGTCAGCGAAACAGAACTGATATTGCCCAGGCTCGTGGCTGAAGTTCCCACGGTCGGATCGTATTCGCTCACCGCATAGGTTCCGCCAAGATTAACCGTGACGGGATCGGTGCCTTCAGCGACCGGCCTATCATCCCAGACAACCAGATAGAAAGTGCCTGTAGCACTGGTTTTCTGCAACAGCATGTCATGCACGGTTGCGGGTTCGCTCGGAATCGTATAATTGAGCGATCCCGGTGTGAAGGAGGATTCGTCGGCAAGAATGGTGTTTAGGTTGTGGAGATAAGTACCCGCGAGCTTGGGATTGTTGCTGCTGTCAAATAATCCAAACCCTGCATTGCCTCCTTCGTTGTCCCGCATCTCGTACCAGAAGGAATATTTGAACCCGCGCTTAAACTGCGAACAAAATTGATTGAGCGCCAGTTTTCCCTGCTGGTCCTGAGTGAGAGGGGAGGAAGTATCCGAACTGCTGGTGGTTCCGCCAAATTCGGTCGATACCATGGGGATCGGAGTCGAACCCAAGGGTAATGCGGCGTAACCCTTCAACCAAGTGAATCCAAAATATTCGCTCGCCATGCCATCCGAAGGCCCGGGCTCGTTCGGCGATGCGTTATTCCAGGTATTATTGTCCGCGTTGAGCGAGGTGTAGTTATGGACGTTCGCATAGTCGGCGTATTTGGTGCCGTCAGGCATCGAAAGACCCGAACCCGCAGGGATGGTCAGAAATTGAAGACCTACATTATCCGCCTCGGCCCCCGGCTCTGAAATCGTGAAGACGGGGATGTTCGCACCAGCTGTTCCCAGCACGGGATCGGCTTTCACTGCCGCATAGACATCACGTTGAAACTCTGCCACAGGCAGCCATGTAGATGTACCGGTAATGCCCCCGCCCAATGCCCCATCATAGGTGAAAGGTTGATTATTGGGCTCGTTCGGTCCCTCAATCGACAACAAGGCGCCCGCTGCCTGGTCTGTCTTCGCATCGGATATATCAGTTGGGATATCGGTGCCACCGTAAAACAGGATGTTGAACATAACCCCGGGATATACCCCTGCCACCTTGGTCGCATTGTGGAGAGTCACCTGGCCCGCTGACCGCCTCAGACCGGCACGGGCATTACGAATAGCCGAGTACTGAAATGGCGCGGTGTAGCTGCTATCATCCTGAATCTGATCGTCGTGAATATTAACGCCAATGGAATTCAGGAAATTATTGGCCGGTGTGGCAACAACTCCAGCCGCCATGGCTGGCTTGACCGCTGCGAGACTGAGGACGGCTGCTCCGATTATAACTTGGGATAGACGCCATAAACGCTTGGTTTCAAAGGTGGATTTGCTCACGATTTCTCCTTGGGTTGTAGTATCCGGTGTTATCGACGATACAATTTACTTTATGAATAATTGATGTATCGCAGATATAATTTATAATGTTGACATCGGCAAAGAACTGTTTCCGCATGCTGATGCGGAAATATAAGGGAGCCTACTTGACTTCTTTGCGCCACGCGTGAGCAAAGACGTGAGCAGGGTTTCCTCCAACAGATCGCCCCGAGCGATCCCGCCGCGGTGCATCTGGCGGTGTGGGACCAAGCCGGGTTCCACGCGCGCGACGGGGAAGCAGGCGTGCCGGACAATGTCCGGTTGTTGCGCTGCCGGCGTACAGCCCGGATATCAACCCTGTGGAACCACTCGGCAATCTGGTCAAGGACACCATCTGCAACAAAATCTTCCTCATCCTCGATGAGCTGGAAGAGGCGGTGCTGGCCGAACTTGAGCCCTTATGGCAAAGTGCTGACGCCGTCGGAGGTTTGCTCGGCATCCGCGCCCTCGTGGCTTCAGCAAACGTCTGCGCCAAATACTAAAGTCTAAATCCAAATGAGGAATGATATCGGAAGCGGCTACAGTATTTTTGAATACGCTCTAATTCTTTCACGCCAAGGCAGACTCCCTCATTTACACGTCTTTTAAGTCATAAAGAATCTCAACTAATTGCCTTTGGCTTATTTCTAACTTCACTTTGGACTCGAATATGCTTTAGTAATAAGAATGACTCCTCCGGAGACAGACGCTCCCGTCGACCCGGCCCCGCACAGTTGGGTGGCTGATCGTTTTGAAATTCAGGAGATGATCGGCAGTGGCGGCCTCGGTGATGTTTATCGGGCCTGGGACCATCACCTCAATCGCGCGGTCGCAGTCAAGCGCGTCCGGATGCAGGTCGCCCAAAACGACCGCAAGCTCATCGAGCAAACGTGGCGCGAGGCCATGACCACCGCCTGCCTTTCGCATCCCAATATCGTCACCATTTTCGATTACGGCATCGATCCCGAGGGCGCCTACGTCGTCATGGAACTCATCGAAGGCGAAACGCTGGAAGAAGTGCTCACCCGCGGTCCGCTTCAATTCGAGGATTTCCTTCGTTTCGCCCGGCAGTCCCTTGAGGCCATCACTGCCGCCCATGCCCTCGGCCTGATCCATCGCGATCTCAAGCCTGGCAATTTCATGATCGCCCGCGCTTCCACCGCCTCGCTTTTCCAGGTCAAGATTCTCGATTTCGGGCTCGCCAAATATCTCGATGCTCCGCAACCGCAGTCCATCGATCACTTTAATTCGCTCATGGGTTCCGTTCACTACATGGCCCCGGAACAATTTCAACGCCTGCCCATCGATCATCGCACCGATCTCTATTCGCTTGGTTGCATCTTTTACGAGGCGGTCACGGGACATCCCGCCTTTGATGGCGACAATGTCACCGAGCTGATCGATGCCCATCTCAAGAAACTGCCCTATTCGATGAAGCAATTGCGTCGCGACATCGCGCCCCGTCTTGAGCGCTGGATCGCCCGGCTTCTGGAAAAAGATCCCACCAAGCGTCCGCCCTCCGCCGTCGAGGCGCTACGTACCATGCCGTCGCTCGAACAATGCAGTCACGACCCGTCCCGGACCACCGGCAGCCTTTTCAATCAAATCATCCATCGTCCGCCGCTGGGTCCATGAGAATGACCAAAGTCATCTTTATTTTAAGATTGCTGCAAGTAATCCCAACAATAGTTATGCTACTTATTGCCGTAGCTACTATCTACAAATTATCCAACACACCCGTAAATGTTTTGAGCACTGAGGAGATACACTCTTGGATTTCTAAAGGCACAAAAGCACAAGCTGAACAATATTTTATCGTTTATCAGGAAGCCTTAGTTGGCCTAAAAGATACTTTATTATTATTAGCAAAATGGATTAGGTTTCTTGCGGTGCAAGTTTTAAGTCTAACGATTTTAGAATGCTTAATTAAAATAGTGGCAACCAATGGCAGGCGTGATGCCAATCAGAAGCAAAAATAAAAGCCGCACAGATCTCAGCGGCCCGTGGGTTGGCTGCAGAAAAAGAGAATATGCAGAAAAGCTCTCAAGATGACGGATTTCTTGAAGAGGGTTGTTTGCAGAGGTCTCCAGAAGGACAAGCGAACCGCATTGCTTGAAGCATCGGAGGTCATGGATCGCCACTACAGGATAAGCTTCAGCGCACCAAGAGCCGTGCAGAGGAGCAGAAATCGCTCGAAAATCTTTTGCGGCATCACCTTCGCGATGCGATGACCGCAAAATGCTCCGACGATCACCAGCGGCGAGAGCATCAGGGCCAGCATCAGCGAGGTGTCGGTCGTCAACCCGAGATCGATGCTGAGCGGAATCTTGCAGAGATTGATGACAAAGAAAAACCAGACGGATGTGCCGATGAGGTTCCATTTCGGAAGTCCCACCGAAAGAAAATAGAGATTGGCGACCGGTCCCGCCGAGTTGGCCAGCATGGTGGTGACCCCGGCCAGCACGCCCATACCGTTCCCGAAACCGTGCGACTCGAAGATATGGTCCACTTTCTCGCCGAGCGTGCTGCGCAGAAACTGCAGGGCGATCAACGCCAGGATAATCCAGCCGATCAACGGCCCGAACGCCGCTTCCGAAATCCGGTCCATGAGGAAATAGCCGACCAAAATCCCCACCAGAGTCGGTGGCAGGATTTTCCAAAAGACTTTCCAGATGACCACCCGATGATAGACGCCGATGGCGCAGAGGTCGCCCACGACGAGCAGGGGAAGAATAAAGCCAGTCGATTCCTTTGCCTTCAGGACCACGGCGAAAAGAAGCACCGGCAAGACACCGAGCCCGGTTAGCCCTCCCTTGTTCATCCCGATGGCAAAGGCGCCCCCCATCACCGCCACCCAGCCCCAGTGGGAAAAAGGAAGCGCCGGGAAGTGAAGCATGCGTGAGGTTGTAGCGAAGGAATGGCGCGAAGGCAAAGGGAACGAGGACAATCCCCGCGATCCGTGCTAACTTTTAGACAACCAGTGATTGTCATTTGCGCCGAGGAACTTAGATTTCCCTTATGTTTGAACGCTCCTTTATGGCGCGCCGGTTCCTGATGGGTGGCGGCATGCTGGCCATTATCGGCCTCATCCTCTGGTTTGTACTCCCCATCCATATGAACTTTCCTCCCTATCTTTTCACGGCCCTTCTCGCGCTCGGTTACGGAGCGGTTTGCCTAAAGTCGGGCCGCCCCGCTCGCAGCAAAAAACCATGAGCGACCTGAGAAAGAAAACCGCGCTTCTCTCCACCAGCTTGAAGCTCATTTGCACCGACTTCGACGGCACCTTGGCCGAGGCCGATGGCAGGCCCGTCTCGGACATTTTTTTCGATCGACTGGCTGCCTGGCGCCAGCGTGGTGATGTCTACTGGATCATCAACACCGGACGCACCTTCGCCAGCCTGGAGGAGGATTTGATCCGGCGCAAAGTACCCGTCTGGCCCAACTGGGTCGTCGCCTTGGAACGTGAAATCTGGCTTGTGCGCGACCGGCGCGGGGTTGGCTGGTTTGAGTGGAACCGCAAGTGCGAGCTGATGCATACGCAACTTTTCGAGTCGGTGCATCCGGTCTGGAAACAGGTCGAGGACTATGTGGTCCGCCACACCAAAGCCAAGCTGGTCGAGGACGCTGGCTCGCCGCTCGGTATCATCGCCAGTTGCGAAGAGGAAGCCGACGAAATTTCCGCCTTCATGACCCCGCTTCTCGCCAACTGGCCGACGCTCGTCGCGGTGCGCAATTCGATCTATTTTCGCTTCAGCCACAAATTCTACCACAAGGGTGCGTGCCTTGAGGCCATCGCCAGCGGTCTCGCAATTTTGCCTCCGCAGATTTTTGTCGCGGGAGATCATCTCAACGATCTCTCCATGCTCGATCACCGTTATGCGCGACATCTGGGGTGTCCCAATAACTCCGTGGACGAGGTGAAGAGAAGGGTCCGCGCCGAAGGCGGTTACGTAGCTGCTGCCAATGTTGCCGAAGGAACCGTCGAAGCATTGGATCGGTTGTGTCCGCTGCCGAAGAGGTAGAGGAATGGAGGCATTCCTAAAGCCATCATCCTTGCCGTAACGATGCAGCTGGAGGGCCCGGCTCCGTCCGGGCCGCTTCACCGCAGAGGACTGCGATCGTGAATGTCTCCTGCGCTCTCGGCGCGGCCCGGACGGAGCCGGGCCCTCCAACACCCCATTTCCAGGATGACGGCATTTTAAAATCGAGAGTTTTGCCGTGATATTCGCAAGAATTGACTCCACTACTTCGAAGATCTCGACGGTGGAGGCGAAGGTTCGGACGCGGCGCTTGGATAATAATTCACACCATCAGGTGCAGCCGCATGAAACGAACTGTTTCCACCCGGCTCGATGGGCGCGGAAGTTTCCTCCTGCGTTACATCCTTGGGGGGCGCCTCCTTCTTCGTTGCCCCCTTCTTGATCACCAACTCAATCCGGCGATTCTTTTCGCGACCTTCCGCAGTGCCCTCATCCGCCACCGGTTGCGTGCCGCCAAGGCCCACGGCCGTCAATCGTTTGCTTCTGATGTGACCCGCGACCAGTAACTCGCGCACAGCCTGCGCGCGCTGTTTGGACAGAAGCAGGTTCGCCTGCTCATCCCCGGTGGTGTCGGTATGGCCTTCGATCGTCACTATAAGCTCGGGATGAAGTTTCAGGATCGTCACTACCCGATCAATCACCGGTTGTGCATCGGCCGCCAGATCAGGCTTGCCCGGCAAAAAGCTCAAGGGAAGTGCAACACGTCCTTCCTGAATGAGCGCTATGCCCAACGGGTCTTCCGTTGCGGAGGCAGGCGGTGGCGGCGGCGCAGGCACAGGAGCCATCTCGGGTTTCGGTGCTGGTGTAATTGCGGGAGGAGGAGTTGCCGCCAATGTAGACGGGGTCATCGTTCTCGATTCCACAACGGTCAGCAGATTCACCCTGACCGATGGATTGAGAAAGACCCAGATTTGCGAGCTTCCCTTTGTCAGATGAAAAGTCTCGGTCACATTTCCGACCGCACCGCTTTTCTCCACGAGATAGCCGGCATCGGTGGCCAGTTTTTCGTAATAGCGTTGGGTCTTCAAGAGCGAGGGAGGCGAAGTGGGATCGCTCCATTCGTAGCGGATGACATAACGGTGACCCTCCACCGGAATGGCTTCCAAATGGTTGGCGTCGATGGCGAGGGGCCGGGAAACCGAGAAGGTGAACTCGGAGGGATTGTCCTCATCATAGTCGGTGATCTCAAAACCCGGCATGCGTGTCCAACCGGGATAATCGTGGGAGCCTTCCACATCGCCCGAATCGGCCCGGACCGGCATCGACACGAAAGCGCACGCGAGCAGACAAGGCAGGAGAAGCAGTCGGGCGCGGGAATGCATGTCGAAAATGTAACCAAGCCCCCCGCCATTCTGTCCAATGCAATCGGCACAAGCCATGCTATGTTGAATCATGGAACTCCCCGATGAAGTGGGCATCATGACCCTTCCCAATGCGATCCTGTTCCCGCAGGCGCTCCTTCCCCTCTACATTTTCGAGCCCCGTTACCGGGCCATGCTCAAGGATTCCCTCGAAAATCAGCGCATGTTCGCCGTCGCGCTTTCGCATACGTCGTCGAGTCCCAACCTGGTGCCCCACCGTATAGCAGGTGTCGGATTAATCCGCGCTTGTGTCGATAAACCGGACGGTTCCTCCAACTTGATCCTCCAGGGAGTCAGCCGCGTGCGCTTTACCGACTTTGTGCAGGAAAAACCTTTTTACGTGGGCAGGATCGAAATTCTCAGCACGGAAGAATCGGACGCCCTCGAAGTCGAAGCGCTCTCGGTCAAAGTGCTGGAGATGATCGGTACAATGCACGATGCGGGCGAAATCCAGGCGGAGGGCATCCTCAAATTCCTCAATGAGATCAAGGATTACGACGCCCTGGCCGACATCGTTACCTACAGCTTTATCGACGACGTCACGCGCAAGCAGGAAATTCTCGAAACTCTGAACCTCCGCCAACGTCTGCAGAAGGTAATCAAGGGACTGCGCCGCCAGTCCTCCTCCGGGCCAACACTGGGTTAAGGTAGCGTCGATCTCCGGGCGCCCTTCCGCCTGTAGCGGCGGTCTATGGTATCTGTCGGACATAGGCAAGAGACTTGCACATTTTGAGATACTGGGTGATAAAAGATGGATCTGGAAGTGGGCGTGGGATGGGAAGCGTTGGAGAGCGCGGTGCGGTGATGGCCCCGTGCGCACTTTTTCGGTCTTTTCAGGCCCAGAGGGGCGCGATTTTTCTGCAGTTGTAGGCCAGGGCGACCAGGTTCCATTCCAGATTGACGCCTTTTAATCCCCGCAACGAGAACCGGTCAAAGCCCATGAGGCGTTTGATGACGTGGAAGCACGGCTCGCTGGAAGCGGCGCGTCGTCGGTAAAGGTTATGCACCGCCGGTTGATCAAGTTCGTCCCGGCGCGTGCGGCGTTGTCGCCAATGACTCAAACGATCCGGGTGACGCGGAGGTTGCGACGCCACGCTCTGCGGCGGGCAGTAGACTCATATTCCCCGCTGGTTTAACTGCTCGATTTGGGCGCTGTTGTCGTAGCCGGTGTCGGCTAGGGCGATGTCCGGTTGGCCGAGTTCGCCCGGGATGGCCTCGAGGGTGGGGACGAGTTGCCGGCGATCATTGGTGGCTTGAACGACCCCGGTCCCCACGATGAGCGTGGCGCCTTCGGCACTGACCGCCGCCTGGGCGTTGTAGCCCAGGATGAACGGCCCCTGCGCCGTGGGGGTGATCCCACTGTCGGGATCGCTTGGGTTGACCGTGTCGCTGCCCTCGCGTTGTTCCAGCACGGCTTGGGCCGCACGCAGCCGTTCCAGCCGCCGTTGTCGACTGGCCAGTTCTTTCGGCAGAGTCGTGCCCTCGTCCTCGCCCCGGCCATCGGCCTCCTCCGCCCGGGCCAAAAGCGTGTCTACCTCTCCTTGCAGATGGCGTAATTGAGCTTCGAGTTGCTCTCGGCCCACGCTGCGTTTCTTCGCCGCCAGCGCCGCGATCTTCGTCCCATCCACACTCACCGTACCGAGCTGGAGCAACCCCACTTCCCGCGCGCCAGTTCCAGCACCCGCACAAAGCACCCCTTGAGCAGCGGCCCGTTTTCCCGCCGGAACTTCGCGATCGTGTCGTGGTCCGGATGATGGTTGGCGCACAGATAGCGCACCGCCAGGCTGTCGTAACTGGCCCGTTCCATCGCCCGCGAACTAAACGTTCCCGTGGCATAACTGTAGATGAGCAACGCCACCATCAATGTCGGCGGATATTGCGCGTCGCCGGTGCCACGCGCGTTGACCCGCGCCGTGGCCACATAGGTGCTTTCCACTGCCTCCAATATAAACAGCGCCAGTTCATTGTCCCCCACCCACTCCCGCAGGTCCGGCGGCAGCAGCATCGCCGTTTCCCGGTCCACGTTCACATCCTTCGTTGCCATCCCTCTTCTTTATCATCACGATGTGCCTATGTCCGACAGAAATCATAGACCGCCGCTACAGACTGCTATTCTTAATAGAATGAATCGACAGGCATGAAATAACCTGCGGAATCTTATTTAAGCCCGTCCAAGGCTTTTTGGACCTCTTCAGCACTGCCCTTGGTCTGGGCTTTAAGCGAGTTCCAGGCGATTTTGCCGTCCTTCACAATAAACGATTGGCGCGAAGCGATAGGTAACACACCCATCATCGGAACTCCGAAGGCCTCAGCAACTTTGCCATCCGTATCCGCGACCAAAATGAACGGCAGCTTATTTTGCTTCTGAAAATGTTTCTGTGCACCAACGCTGTCGCGGCTGACGCCAATGATCTGCAGACCTCTCGCCTGCAATTTGTCATAGGAATCACGGAGCGAGCAGGCTTCCGCCGTGCAGCCCGGTGTTCCTGCCTTGGGATAAAAATAAACCAACGTTATTCCTTTGGCGTAAATATTGGCGAATTGGATCGACTTGCCTTCCTGGTCAATCGCGCTGACTTGAGGAGCCGCGGCCCCCACGGCCAATGGCGAAGCCACGACAGGTGAAACGGACAAAACGAAACCGGTGAAGAGAATGAAGAATGTTCGCATCATATTTTCCACGCTACTGCCAAGGAGGCTAATTCGCAACTATGACAAGGTTCAGACTAGCGCAAGTCATAGGCGGCTCCTTCCAAATGTTTATGCGCCCGCCTAATCTCGATAAGTTGATCGCTGAAGCAAAATCGCATAACGTCGAAGCCACATGAAATTTGTCTTGTTCGCCTGCCTCTCACTTTTTTGCTCTTTCGCTTTCGGCGATACTCCCGATGTCAGTATTCCCGATCGCTACATGGCCCTGATCAAGACCACCGATCTCGTGGAAGTTTCCGGCACAAATGACCGAGGAGGGGCTGAAGACTTCGCCATCCATAACGCCAAGGCGATCAGCCAGTTTGTCCAGTTCCTGAACTCGGAGCGCTACACGGCAGTTCCCAAGGACCTCAAACCCCAGTTCAAATCGATGTCCTCCTATAAAGTTCGTCTGTCGGCGAAAGGAGCACCCGTGCTCGAGTTCCAAATCATTGCTGATTCCATCATCGATCTTCCCGCCGAAACTTCATTCTATATGGAATCCGACCGGCATTCAGACAATCTCCTGGCGCCTCTCTTGAGACTGCGTTGAGCATCCTGACGTGAAGCAGCACGCCTCCGTGAGCCCCCGCTATCTACTAGTTGGCGTCCTGCTCGTCATGGCAAACCCCATCGCCTTCGCGACCGAAAGCATTCCTATAGTTCCCCAGGATAACGGCATCCCTGCCGCATCTCCCCTTCCCGTTGAGATCGCCCCGAACCATCCCAACCTGTATTACCTGGGCCGTTTCGATAGAAGCAATGCGTCCGAGCCTGCCTGCGAGTGGTCGGGCAGCGCCATTGCCATCCACTTTCACGGCACTGCCATCAATGCCCAGCTCACTTTGGGGAAGAATCGTTTTGAAGTGGTGGTGGACAGTGCGCCCGCAAAAGTCCTTGTTGGGTCGGCAGATAAAATTCTCTATAACCTTGCCTCGGGCCTGAGCAACTCCGATCACACCGTACTGCTTTTTAAAGACACGGAAGCCATTGTCGGAATGGCCCGTTTTGAAGGATTCCAACTCAGCGAAGAAGGAACGGTTCTCCCCTACATGGCTCCTCAACATCGAATTGAAGTGATCGGCGATTCGATCAGTTGCGGCTATGGCAATGAAGCCCTGGATAATCATCAACACTTCAGCCCGGCGACGGAGAACGCTTACTGGAGTTACGGCGCGATCACAGCTCGCGCCTTTAATGCCGACTACACCTGCATCGCTTGGAGCGGAAAGAAACTATGGCCCGATAATAGCCTCGTTCCTCTCTATGATCGCGTCTTGCCATCCCAACCGGAACCTCTCTGGAATTTTGGTACCCCGCAACCGGATGTCGTTCTCATTAACCTCTGCACAAACGATTTCGGCCCCGAAAATCCTGAAGAGGAAGGGTGGGTCAAGGCCTACCATGCCTTTGTCGATCAGGTGCGAAAAAATTATCCAGATGCCGTGATCTACCTCGCGCTTGGATCCATAATCAGCGATTTACCGGCTAACCGCCATCCGCTCAGCACGGCGCGCGGTTACATTCAGCGCGCCGTCACTGAATGTAATGCAGCAGGAGACGGCAAAGTTCATCTTCTTGAGTTTGAAGTTCAAAACAAAGCGGTGAATGGGGATCGGTGCCGACTGGCATCCCAGCCTCAAGACCCATCAGATCATGGCCCAGAAATTCATCGATGCCCTACAAAAGGATCTTGGATGGGTTCCAGCCGTCAGCAGTCCCTAAATAAAGCCGTACTTTACCTATAAAAAAGACCGGGCAGCAACTCGCTAAGAGTTACCACCCGGTCAGGGAGGAATGAATGAACTTACATAGAGATAGACCCGGCACAGGCTGCAACGTTCAATCAAGAGCAATTACAGATGCGTAATGGACAAAGGGCTTTGCCTTGATTCCAAATACGGGGGGAGCAAACTCGCTCTGCGTAATCAGCTCTTTACAAGCTGGTTACCAGAGCTGAATTTGCGCGGGTAATACCTCCGCGGACACCTCCTTGGCAGGTTGGCCATGGATAACGAAAGATCGTTCCCATTGGGCCCGCGTCACATAAATCGCCCGAACCGTGCCGTCGGGAGGTAAATTCCGCTTCAGCCGCTCCAGATGCGTCTCCTGCCGGGCAAAAGAAACGCAGGCCCGGATATAGACGCTGTATTGCATCATCGTGAAACCATCATCGCTCAGGTAATTGCGAAAATCGGTGGCCGCTTTTCGCTGTTCCTTTTCAACGACGGGAAGATCGAAGGCAACGACTAGCCAGCCCATTTTGAACTTTTCTGTGTCCATGGTTTATAAAAGCCGGGCTTGTGATTGAGCACCGCCCGGCGAAAGCCGCGCACCACCCCCTCGATGCAGCCACGCACTTCAAGCGTCAGATCCAGGTAGCTGTTGTACTTGGGGATCGACCGAAGCCAACTTGCCCAGCTCTATTCTGGCCTCGGCCTTTGCCTTAGCGAGCTTGCTGAAAGTTAGCCGCTGTCTTTTGCCTGCCTTGTAAAAAGACACCTGAAAGGCTGTTGTTCCTCGGTTCTTAACCTCGTAGACCTTGCCTGTGTGTTCTCCCACCGTGATTTCGATTCCTGCGCTCATGTGTGCTGCTCCTTGGTAAGAGCGGCGAATCAACGGCCCCAGAGGAGGGACAAAAGTTTTGTCAACTTTTTGTCATGCAATCCCGATTTTTGAGAGCAGGCCTCAGACTCGTTCAACTTGCAGTTGCCTTTGTCAGAGGAGAGTGCGCTCGAGAGGACTCGAACCTCCATGGATTGCTCCACTAGTACCTGAAACTAGCGCGTCTGCCATTTCGCCACGAGCGCGTGACTGTTTGCGCGATGACACCTGTCATCAACGCGGAAAAGCATCCTAAGCGAGGCTCTATCTCATGGGCAAGGAAAACCGGGACTGCCCAATCCAGCGCCTCAAAAGCAATCTTGTCTTCATGCCTGATGGGCTCCAAGTTTGAAGCGGAAAAATCTGTATGAAAATAGGCCTGTGCACGTCGGTCAACCAGGCGGATCTCGCCGCAAAGGCCGGCTTCGATTACGTGGAGGAAAACGTTCAGGCCCTGCTGATGGCCGAGGCATCGGATGAGACCTTTGCCCCCGCGCTTAAGGCTGCGCAAAGTGCGCCGTTGCCCATGATCGCCGCCAATTGTTTTCTTCCCGGCGCGCTTAAATGCACCGGTCCCGAGGTTGATCGGGAGCGCATCATCCGTTACGCCGAAACGGCCTTTCGCCGCGCGCGCCAGGTGGGGATGCGTTTCATTGCTTTCGGTAGTGGCGCGTCACGCCAGATTCCGGAGGGATTTGATCACGCCGAGGCACACGAACAGTTTCTCACTTGTCTGCGCCATATCGCGCCGCTCGCCCAAGAGCATGGCATCACGGTCGTCATCGAGCCGCTCCATAAAACGGAATGCAATTTTATCAACTCACTTGCGGAAGGCGCCGTCGTCATTGAGGCGGTGAATCATCCTCATATCCGTCTTCTGGCCGACTTTTACCACATGCTCAAGGATGGCGAGAACCTCAACGAAATCATAGTCCATGGCCGGTGGATCCAGCATGTCCACGTCGCCGAATGCGAAGGCCGCTTTGCGCCCGGAACCGCTGGCGAGGATTTCGGCCCCTTCCTGCGCGCGTTGAAACAAATCGATTACCGGGGCGCGATCAGCTATGAGTGCGCCTGGAAACAATTTCCGGAACAGGCAGCCGCGAGCGTGAAAGGTTTTCGCGAGGATGTACGGAAGGCGGGGCTGGCGTGAATTCATAATTGGTCTGTCATCCTTGTCTGTCGAAGGATCAGGCAATTTCACTGTCCCGGCACTGAAGCAAAGCTTCGCCGACAAGTGCGTTCCCAAGTTCAACTTGGGAACGAGAGGAGCAAAAGTTTTTGTCAACTGATCACTCCACCTCGATCACCAACGCCGTCGTATTATCGCGCCCGGCCCGCTCCAACGACGCTTCCACCAGTCGTTGCGCCGGATCGAGCGTCGCTTCGGTCGGGCTGGGAGCGTGAACCAGTTCGGCCACTTGGTCATCGAAGAGCCCCTCCACTAGACCGTCCGTGCAAAGCAGAAAGCGGTCGCCGGACTCATAAGCCACTGCACCGACCTGCGGACTGACAAACTGGTTGCCCGCGCCCAGGGCTTTTTGCAGCGCAGTCCGCCGGGGATGATCGCGGGCCTCGCGCTCATTGATCTGGCCCGTGCGGAAAAGCCAGCCGACATACGTATCGTCGTGGCTGATCTGGCGCATTCCGCTTTCTCCCGCCGGCAGATAATAAATGCGGCTGTCCCCAATGTGGCCGAAATACATCCACCCAGGCGTGAACCAGCACATGCTCAGCGTGGCCTGCATTCCGTGACATTCCTCGTAGCTTGATCCGACAAAAGTCAGCGCATTGTGAATTTCATCGAAAAGCTCGGTGAGCACCTCGGTGTATCCGGCCTCCAGGCCCATGGCCGATTGCTTGAACGAGCGTGGCAGCAGATGCGTGATTTTCTCCACCGTAATGCGACTGGCGAATTCGCCCGCCATCGCACCGCCCATGCCGTCGCTGACCGCAAAAACAAAGTCGGTATTTTCCGTCGACGCCTCGCCGATTTTTCCCAAGTAATGCACTTCCTGCGCGTTGAATTGCAGCGCAAGAAAAGTATCCTCGTTATTAAGCCGGACTTTTCCCCGGTCGGTTCGCCCGAACCAGTGAAGCCGTTGCGGGAGCGGCGCGTTAATGGGTGGATGCATCATCGGGTTTCTGGTTCTCGGGAAGAATCGTGGCGAACTCGAAATCGATCAGGCAAAAGCGCCCGTCCGATTGCCGATAAGTCACGTTGCGCATCTCGGCGTCATCATGCCGCACGCCATAGGGTAACAATTCATCGAACAACTCCTTTGTGCGGGCCTCGTCGAGATGCTCGACCCGGCCACCGCAATTCGTGGTCACGATGCGCAACTGTGCCGGATCAGATTCGAGCAGTCTGGGCACAAACGGACAGCCCTTGGCCTCCAGATGACGCAGGACCTCCACCTCGTTGGCAAACCGCTCCTCCGCCTTCGGACCCCGAAACGTCTTATAGACCTTGCCGTCGTAACTGATGCGAACCAGGGCTCTCAGCGTGTCTTTGACTTGGTCCATCTCGGTAGAACTATGCCTCACTCTGGAAGTAAGGCCAACCGGGAACTGTTCTCCGCGGAAATTGCCCGCTCCACCGTCCCAAATAAGTCCAACTCACTTATATTATTCATCTTGAACATGGCATGACAGGTGCTTTAAGTTGCTCACGCCGAAAAAACGGCATTCACCACTTAACCCAACCCCCACCACAACACATCAAATGGCGAAGTATCTACTGGAATATATCTGGCTCGACGGTTACACCCCCGTCCCCAACATCCGCGGCAAAACCTTGGTCAAGGAATTCGATAAATTCCCGACCCTCGACAAGCTCCCCAACTGGGGATTTGACGGCAGCTCCACTCGTCAGGCCGAGGGACACAGCTCCGATTGCGTGCTCAAGCCCGTCGCCTGTTTTCCCGACACGACCAAGCGGAATGGCGTGCTCGTGATGAACGAAGTTCTCCACGCCGATCTCACGCCCCATTCCACGAATGCCCGTGCGACCATCCTCGATGATCCCGGCAGCTGGTTCGGTTTCGAGCAGGAGTATTTCCTGTATCAAGATGGACGTCCGTTGGGCTTCCCCGCCAGCGGCTATCCCGCCCCTCAGGGCCCTTACTACACTGGTGTGGGCTACGAAAACGTGGGCGATATCGCCCGTGAAATCGTCGACAAGCACCTCGATCTCTGTCTCGACGCCGGCATCAACCACGAAGGCATTAACGCCGAAGTGGCAAAGGGCCAGTGGGAATTCCAGATCTTCGGCAAGGGCTCCAAGCGGGCCGCCGATGAAATGTGGGTCGCCCGCTACCTGCTTCTCCGCCTCTGCGAGAAGTACAAAGTGGACGTGAACTTCCACTGCAAACCCCTCGGCGCGACCGACTGGAACGGTTCGGGCATGCACTCGAACTTCTCCACGGAATATATGCGCACCGTCGGTGGCAAGGAGTACTTCGAAAAACTCATGGCCGCATTCGACAAGCATAAGAACGAGCACATCGCCGTCTATGGCCCGGACAATCACATGCGCCTGACCGGCCTGCATGAGACCCAGTCCATCGATAAGTTTAACTACGGCGTGGCCAATCGCGGCGCCTCGATCCGCGTGCCCCATAGCTTCGTCAACAACGGCTACAAGGGCTACCTCGAAGATCGTCGTCCGAATTCCCAGGGAGATCCCTACAAGATCGCCAGCCGGATCCTCCAGACCATCGCGACCGTCCCGACCAAATAACCCACCTAGGTTATCCGAAAACGCCGTCCTGCTCACGCGGGGCGGCGTTTTCTTTTTGTGAGGCTTGTCGTAGGATCGGTTCGGAAGATAGCCGTCGATCATACCTCTGAAACTGGAAATGTGGTGGTTGATTTACCTCTGAAATTCAAGAAAATTGAGTCAAACTTCTGAATATTGAATCGAATTTTTGGTGTCAGTAAGTCACAAAAGAATCCGTGACAGTAAGTTCGATTCCGCCCCCCTGCCTCTCCTCGAAAACTTGTCTCTTTGGTTCACACGCTTCTTTGAAATCCTAGGTAAGGCATCTTCCTGACTTTAACCCCATCGTCATATTACCGCGAACAACGGGCAGATGGAAAAGTGAAGGGAAACTACCGGAGGGCACGGGCAGGGTGCTTTGCCATAGTCTCTTAACCCGGGCGATTGTGAAAATTTTAAAATGAGCAGGTTCTCATCGCCGGTAACGAATCGAGCTGGCTAGTATTTTGTTCAGCAAACTATTCGCCAAGGAAATGGTCGGCAGCCGCGTCATTAATACAACAAACACCCCCCACACGCATGAGACCCTTTACCGCCCATCACCGATGAGATTCGCTTTTTGGCCTCCGGCCTTAATCTTTGTCTTGCTGCTCATGCCGATGGGAACCGTTTTCGCACAGCCAGTGCGACTGGCTGTGATCAGCGATCCGACGCTGGCCAACCTGACCGATGCGCTCACCGCCGAGCTTTCGAAGGACGCGAGCCTGACTGTGCTGGAACGGGCTGACCTTAACAAGCTCGGCCAGGAAGCGGCCTTGCAGGCGGTGGTCAATTCCAACGACTTCACTGCCGTACGATGATTCCAAGGCTGTGCAGCATCCCTTTCACGCGCCCACAAATATGGGCATAAGGTATCCCCAGCCAAGCTATTTTTCGTGGGAAATGACATGACAATCAGATCAAAGATCAACTGTCTGGTTTTGTCGCCCTCGTAGGCCCGGTCCATGACGATGGCGCGAAGAGTGGCGGGACGCCTTTCCCAGTGACTCAAGAGCTTGCGTCCCTCGGGGCCGTCGGCGCACTGGCCCGCCGAGAGGGAGAAACATAATGCTGTCCGCTCATCACCGGCAACCAGATGAATCTTGGTCGTGAGTCCTCCCCGGGAACGTCCGATAGCTTGCGGCCCGTTTTTTTTAAAGCGCCGGTACCATCAGGATGCACCTTGATGGAGGTGCTGTCGAGGGATCCGAGACTTTCAAGCCATACGCCATCATGCGTCAGTCAACGTCATCGGATATGATCGTTAAGGAAACGACAAGCTAAACTTTCGCATCATTAAAACATAAGAAAGCGCCAGAATAGGACAAGAATTGTTTCAGACAGCCGGATTATATTCAATAAAACAGAAGCCCCCTTCAGGGCATTTCTTTTACTCCGCAAGTCACCATTACAATAATAAAAATCTATGAATATAAATCTAGTTTATCTTAAGTTTTGCTCGAGAACATTTCTGCGTACCTTCGTTGCCGCCTGTGCGGTAATTATCTCTATGTCGACGACGGCCATGGCGCAGAGCGGGATGGGATCCTCCATCACAGGCGCATATCTTCCGGACCAGCCGGACGGCAATGATGCCACCTACACTGCCCGCTTCGAGGCCGAATATAACCAATTCACCACGCTCATGGGTGCGCGACCAAAATATTTCGTGGGCTATACCGACAATAGCCAGGGCGCTGCGAATATGCCCGGTAATGCCAGTTGGGGCGCATGGTCTTGGGCGAAGACCGGCGCCAGCTACGTTGGGCCGACTTCCGGAACCATCCCGGTGATTGGCTTCCCGATATGCGACCCCTCCGCCCAATATGCCGCAGTCGATACCTTCTATCAGGAAGTCATATCCGGTTCCCTTGATGCCGATTACAAGGGCATCGTCGATGGCTGGCAAGGGCAGGGCTATACCAACGTCATCTTTCGTCCCGGCTATGAATTCACAGGGCAGACCCAGGCTTGGTCTCCCGATTGGTCTACCAATCCGAACGTCCACGCCGATTTCGTCGCGGCGTTCCAGCGCATCGTGAATGATGTCCGCGCCGAAGCCGCCGCAAAGGGAGTCACCTGCAAAATCAGTTGGTGCACGGCGGGCCGCCAGGGATCCAGTTATGACATCAGCGTCCTCTACCCCGGTGATGCCTATGTCGATATTATCTCAACCGACATCTACGCCGGCGGCACCCCCGACAATCTGATCAACTGGGGCACGGGCGGCACCACGAGCGCGGCCAATCTAGCGGCTTGGTATGCCACTCCCGGCGACGCCGACCATTACTACCAGTGGGTCGATAGTGGTTATCTTGGCATCGCCCGGCCCCCTCTCGGCCCCTACGGCTGGTCGGTGCAGAACACGATTGATTTCGCCAAGCTGCACAATAAGCCTATGGCCTTCGACGAAACCGGTTGCGGCGGCAGCGGGGATAACTACGGGAACGATGATCCCGACTTCCCGGCGTGGGCCGCCGCCACCATCGCTGGCGCCAAGGCCCAGGGCGTCACGGTCGATCACGTCGATATTTGGGACAACGGTGGCTTCGCCTTCACCAGCGGCGGCAAACCCAACGAATCCGCCGCGTGGGCCAAAGGATTCGGTTCGACTTCCGCCGGCAGTCTGCCCAGCGGTTGGACGAATACCAATATCACCGGCACCTTTACTTTGGCCGGCTCGGCCTTTGCCATCGGCGGGGTTTATACCCTCCGCGGCGCCGGCACTTCGATCACCAGCACCGCCGATTCGTTCGATCTCGCTGCAGAAAGTGTGACAGGTAACCAGACCATCATTGCCCGCATCACCGGGGTGATCAGCACGAGCGGCGGCTCCAAGACTTCGGTCATGTTCCGCGATTCCACGGCGGTCGGCGCGATCTACATTGAGGAAAATATTACCCCCACCGGTGGAGTTCAATTTTACACGCGCAGCGCCACCAATGGCACCCCGGCGTTGAACGGCGCTGCCACTTCTGGCGTCACGCCTTCCAGCACTACCCCGATCTGGCTCAAACTAGTCAAGAGCGGGACTAGTTATGCGGCCTTTTATTCCACATCGGTGACAACGCCTTCGACCTGGACGCAGGTCGGAACCGCGGTCAGCGTGACCCTCACCCAAAGTCCTTACCTCGCTGGACTCGGCGTGTGTAGTTACGATAACGGCACTGGTACTCGCGCTGGCGCCACGGCTGACAATGTCAGCGTCACGCCGACCAGCGGCGGAGCTCTGCCTGCGGGGCAAACGGATGCAGACATTGGCGGACCCAACCCCACAGGCACAGCCAGCTATAACAGCGGGGTCTACACCACTACGGCTGGTGGCGCCAATATTTACGGCACCTCCGACCAGTACAACTATATCTACCAGAGTGGTTCGGGTGACCAGACACTCATTGCCCGGATGACGGGACTGAGCGGTACAAATCTCAGCCCCTATGCCAAGGCAGGGGTCGAGTTCCGGGATTCGACTGCGGCCAATGCCATCTATGTCAACGCGGACTTTCAGGCAGGGGGGACAGTGGAATTCACCTACCGGTCGGCCACCGGGGCTACGGCCACTCTCTTCGCTTACGTTACAGTTAGCGTGACTCCTTCACCCCCGACGCCGGTCTGGGTGAAGCTGGTCAAGAGTGGTACGAGCTACACCGCATTCTATTCGACTTCCCTATCGACACCCTCGACTTGGACTCAGGTCGGCTCGACCGCGACTGTCTCGATGACCAATAATAACAGCTATCTGGTAGGCCTCTGCACATGCAGCCATAACAATGGCACAGCGGTAACAGCCACCTACGACAATGTCAACTTCGCAACCAGCTCCAGCGGTCCGGTTGCCTATTGGAAATTGGATGAGACGTCCGGCGGGTTGAGTTCCGATTCCTCCGGCAACGGCATCACGGGCACTTGGGAAAACAGTCCCACCTTTTCCGCAACCGTTCCATCCAACATTCCCCTGACCGATCCCGGCTGTCTGTCATTCAACGGCACCAACCAGTATGTGACCATGGGCAACCCAACCGTGCTCCCCTCGGGAAGAGCGGCCCGGACCATCTGCGGTTGGGGCAAGTCCAACTCGACCGCCAGTGGGTATCGTTGGATTGCCTCCTATGGAACCAACTCCACGGGCGAAGCCATGTTTATCGGCATGAATGGAACGACCCTGGACGCCGGTGCTTATATCAGTGATTTGACCGTCCCGAATTTCTGGGACAGCAACTGGCACTTTATCGTCCTCACCTATGACGGCACAACGGCCAATCTTTACGCCGATGGCGTTTTAAAGGCCAGTTCGGCCGAGACATGGAACCTGGTTCCAGCTAATTGCTACATCGGTCGGCAGGTCAATGGCGCGGAATACTGGAATGGATTGGTCGATGATGTGCGCATCTATAATTACGCTTTGTCGGCCAGTCAGGTTTCAGCCCTGTATTAGGGCGTGTTAAGATTAATGATGCGACGGCGGATGCTCTGGCCATCCTGAAAGGATGGCGATCATTCAGCCCAGGGTTGGCGCAGCAGCGCCTACCCTGGGTCGCGAGAGTGAGAGGTGAACCCTGTAGGGGTTCCATTGTTCGACACTCGGATTTTCGTGCTTGATTCAACTCTTTCAGAGTTGGCCTGACTTTTCCCCAACCCAGGGTAGCGCTGCTGCGCAACCCTGGGCTGAGAGATTTTCATCCTTTCAGATATCTCTGCGAAAGTCCTCTTCAAGAAATCTGTCATCTTGAGCTTGTCGAAAGATCAGTTCCCCTCCTCTGAGAAAAGGCAGACCGAACTGATCCTTTGACTTCGCTCAGGATGACAAAATCCTAAAAAGGGGACTTTCGCAGAGATCTCTTTCAGGATGATCAGAATCCAGACTTTACCTCCGAGCCGACATACAAACTGAGACAGGTTAACCTTAATAGGCCCTAGCTTGGTGGAGTTGGTTGCATCGAGGAATTCAGTCGAAAGGATGCTCGAGATTGAGAGTTCGCCTTTGTTGCATGCGATAAGCTCTCGGAGCGCAACCAAAACGAGCATGAAAAAGACGGTAAAAGTGGCTTAAATTTTCCAGGCCGCAATCGAGCGTAATGGAAAGAATGGTGTCATCGCTGGTGACCAGCTTTTCCGCAGCGTAGGCCATTCGAGCGTCATTGAGGACATCTGTGGGCGTTCGCCCAAGATATCGACGAAATTCGCGGGCGAGATGTCCCTGGCTTCGTTTTGCCAATTTTGCCAGCATCGGCACGCCGCCCGAGAAATCCTGCTTCTTGCCAATAGCATAACAAGTTTCGCGAAGCCATGTCGGCACCGACTTGGTCCCATGCTTATGACGATTGCCCTGCAGGATATCCAATACGTTGAGAAGAAAGGTCTCGGCCCGGAGTTGATCTCGCTGCCCGGAGCGAAGAGAAGCCGCAGCCTGCCGGATTGCATCGAGCTGACGGCTATCGAGAAAGTATGTTCTCAATTCAACTGACGGTTCGGAGAAAAAAACGGACGCCGATTTAAAATAACGTTTTCGGATATGGGCCCACATATGGGCAAAGAAAGCGAAGTTGACGATGCGCATGCGTCTGTTCTTTTGAGCGGCGCTGAAAGTATGCCTGTCGGAGGCGCGAATGAGCATGAGATCCCCGGTTCGCAAAGGGAAGGATTGCCCATTGATCCAATGGGTTCCTTCCCCTTCTTCCACCCAGAAGAGCTCATGGAAGTCATGCCAATGCCAATGTGATTCGGAGGGAAGCTCGTTGGTATAATCCCACTGCGCATAGGTGCAAAACGTGTTCTGGGGAAGAAACGACAAGCTAAACCTTCGCATCATTAAAACATAAGAAAGCGCCAGAAGAGGACAAGCATTGTTTCAGGCTGCCAGGTTATATTCGATAAAAGATGGCACCGCCCAATTCAATTCCTCAACATGTTCCCGCCCGAGTGCGGCGTCTGCTCAAATACTTCACCAGCAGATGCTGGAATGAGAAGGAGCCATTGGAAGTGCTCGGTGGACCCGTATTGGACGCTCCCGTCACTTTGGCAGAAGCGCGCAAACAAAAACTAACGCCCGCGAAATCAGGCGAGTTTTTTGGGCCGCCCAGTGGAGGCTGGAAACAACGTTGGTTTAAGGTCCGCCTTCCCAAGAGCACTTCGGGGATGAAGCGTTATTTCTTTTGGGAATGCCAGGGCGAGACAACCGCTTATTTCGCGGGCGTACCATGGGCGGGGCTGGATGTTGCGCATAGCTATTGCCGGGCACCGCAAAATGCGGGCGAATTCTGGCTCGATTGCGGCACTTATCAGACCTGCATCTGGGTTCCCCGCGAAGAAATCGGAAGACATGGGTTGCGTTTCGATGACGCCTATCTTACCACGCGAAACGAGCAAGCTTGGGCCGCGAGCATCGACCTGACAGTCCTTGAGCAATTGATGACGTGGCTGTTACAAGAGAGCGGCTGGAAAGCTGGTGAAAGTTGGGATTTCAAACCTGATCTGGTCGAATGCTCGCCGCTCCTTCGCAAACTCCTCTATGACCTCGACAGCGTCTGCGATGCCTGGGATGTTGCAGGACTCAATTCCGCAGCCAAACTTTTGGCCCGTACACTGCGGAAATACCAGTCCGAGGATTGGCAACTTCATATCAACGCCTTTGGTCATTCGCACCTCGATTTGGTCTGGATGTGGCCGGAACGCGAAGGTGAGCGAAAAGGGGTCCACACCTGCGCGAGCATGGTCCGGCTTCTTGAAGATTACCCGGAATTCCGAATGTTTCAAAGCCAGCCCGCCAACCTCGCCGCAACCCAACGGCGCGCGCCGGAATTGTTCAAGAAAATAGAGGCATTCGCGCGGCAGGGCCGGTGGGAATTCGGCGGCGCGATGGATATCGAAGCCGAGAATACCATCGCCCATGGCGAAGCACTCTCCCGTAATCTGATCTACGGACAGCGGCAATTTCAGAAATTACGGGGCGCGTTGAGCCCTGTATTGTGGCTCCCCGACTGTTTTGGTTTCACGGCGGCGCTGCCCCAGTTGATGCGTCTTGCCGGCGTGAAGTACTTTTTCACTTGCAAGATGAGTTGGTGTACGACGACGCTGTTCCCGTTCCACAGTTTTGTTTGGCGCGGGCCCGACGGCAGTGAAGTAGTCGCGCATCAGAATACCGGCGCAACGTCGAGCCTTGCCGGGTTGATCGAAAGCGGGCGCCGCTACCGGCAAGCCGCCGTCAATAACGAGTTCCTGATGGGTATTGGCGTTGGCGATGGCGGTGGCGGCACGACAGAACGGGAAATCGAATTGGCGCGACGCTTTAAAGACTTGGCGCAGACGCCGCAAGTCAAGTGGGGTTCGGTCGAAGGTTTCTTCACGCGCTTGGAAAAAGTGGCAAGCCAACTCCCGATTTATGAAGGCGAGATGTACCTCGAATACCATCGCGGCACCTACACGACACAGGGCGAATTCAAACGGGTGTACCGCCAATCCGAAGTTGCCCTGCAATCCTTGGAAGCGCTTCGCGTTGCGCGCGGAGCGGCGCCTCTCGGGCATGAGGCGTGGAAACGCACCCTTTTCGCGCAGTTCCACGACGCGCTTCCCGGCACCTCGATTGAACTGGTTTACCGGGAGCTCGGCTCCGAACTGCAGGCGCAAGTCGCGCGGCATTTGACCCAGGCAAAGAAAGAACTCGATGATGGAAAAAGTCCTGGCCTGTTGATCTTTAATCCCCTGGCATTGGAACGAACCTCGGTCGTGGAATTACCGGCAAATGGAAGTCAGTCGCTCTCCACACCAGATGGCCGCTCAGTGGCAGTGCAAAAATCGAAAGGAAAGCTTCTCGCCAGCGTTACGCTGCCTCCCATTGGCTCCGTACGTCTCCTTGCCCCAAAAGGAGAGAGGCCAATCGTGGCAAAATGGACCGTTAAGCCCGATGTGCTTGATAACGGGATCGCCCGGGCAGAATTCGATGCGCTGGGCCGGTTGACGCGCTTTTGGGCGGATGGAAAGGAGCTTCGCCTCGTCCGGGGTACTCGCCCGGGCGGCGAGTTTGTTCTTCATCTGGACATCCCCGCCGATTTCGACGCTTGGGACATCGATCAACAAACCCTCCGTTTGGAAGAACCGGTCACTCACCCGTTCAAATTAAAAGTTATCGAGCGCGGTCCAGTCCGGGCAAGCCTTTGCGGCACGATCCCACTCGGTAAGGCGAGCCGTCTCACCGTCGCCTATATACTCGAAGCCGGCAGCCCCTATCTTCGGATTGAAACTACCGTCGATTGGTACGAACAGCAGCAACTGCTGAAATTCCGCGTGAACACCGCCTACCAAGGCCCACAGGTGCGGTACGGGACTCCCTTTGGGAGTGTCACGCGTTCGCAGAAACCCGGCTATCCGCGTGAGGAAGCGATGTGGGAAGTACCCGGCAGTCGCTGGGCCGCTGTTATGGACGAAGACGGCGCGGATGGATTGGCGGTTATCACCGAGGCAAAGTACGGATTTTCGTGCCGCGATGGCAACTTGGGCCTCTCGCTTCTTCGCGCGGCATATAACCAGGTGGGCGAAATGGGCGATCACGGTATCCATCACATTCGTTTTGCTTTGGGAAGACATCATGCGCACATCACGAACACGCATGTTTCCACGGCTGCTGCTGCGGATACCCTCTTCACGCCTGTAGTGGTCGCTGCCGGAGGAACTGACATCGCTTCCCTCTTCCGCCTGGAGAATCTGGGATCTCTGACACCGGCCTGGGTCTTGCCCGCCGAAAGCAGTTCCGGGTACATCCTGCGCCTCCATGAGACAGTCGGAGGGACTGGTGTCGCCCTGCTGCATCTTGCCTTCCCGGCAAAAAACGTGGAAGGCGTGGATCTCTTGGAACGGAAACTATTCGATGTGCCCGCGGTGGATGCGCAAACGTATCGGATCGAATACCGTCCTTACCAGATCATCAGCATCAGAATTCAACCTAAGGTTGTCGGTCGCCCTGGCGTTCGTCGCGTATGACTCCTTTCTAATTTATGAACTCAAAAATCGCCCTTATCCTATTCACGGTATTCATTTGGTTGGTCCCCACCGCTGTTCGCGCCGACCTGGTGAGTCTTAATGATGGCGGCGTCCATATTGATGGTGGCAGCATGGGCGCATTTACTCTCGAATATCCGATTCTCCATAGCGATAAACCAGGCGGCACGGGAAAAATATTGGAGAAAAGCGTCAAAGGGAATACAGCTACCATCAAGTACGATTCGGGGGCGACGCTGACGGTTCAAATCAATGGCAGCAAAGTCACGTACGACTTTCAGAACGTCCCCAATGAGGTCAGCGAGGCCCTATATAGTATGTACATTCCGTTTTCCCTCCAACAGGGCGGTAAATGGAAGATGGGCGATGGTGCGGAAACTATTTTTCCGCTTGAAAAACCACCCAAGCCGCACATCTACCAGAACCATTCAAAGAGCTTCAGCCTGATCAATTTCGATAATACCGCGTTTACCATTAATGTGCCGGACAGCTTTGATTATCTCGAACTCACCGACTTCCGTGAATGGAATAACTCCGCATTCGGCTTCACGTGCCACGTTCCCTTCAACCACGATCATCCCAACCACCAATTCACCATCATCTCCAGCACCGCCACCGCCACCGCCACTGGCGGTGCGCCCGCCAAGCCGATCACCCTGGTCGATGAATTCGGCCAGATCAAACTCTACGATTGGCCCGACAAGGTGAAAAGTGAGGACGAGCTCAAAGCCGACGTTAAAAGCGAACAGGATTATTATGACAGCCTCAAGCCTCCCACCTTCGATAAATTCGGCGGCCTGCCCGACAGCGGAAAGAAATTCGACCTGCAAGCCACCGGCTTTTTCCACGTTGAAAAGAAGGGTGAGAAATGGATGCTCGTTGATCCCGACGGCAATCTCTTCTTCCATCTAGGCGTCTGTTCCTTCCAGCCGGGCGACGACTTCACCTCGATCAGGTACCAGAACCAGGACCGCAGAAAGGCCTTCGATTGGCTTCCGCCCCGTGAGAGCGAATTTAAAACCGCCTACAAGTCCGACATGGGAGACGCCGTCTTCTCCTTCCACTCGGCCAACATGATCCGCAAATACGGCAAGCCCATCACCTTTGACGACTTTCAGTCCATCATGATCGATCGCGTCCGCAAGTGGGGCTTCAATTCCATCGGGGCGTTCTCCGGAATAGCCCCCGCCGTGATTCAGGCCAAAAGTATTCCCTATGTCAGCTCGCTGCCCTATGGCTCCCTCAAGGATATCCCCGGAATCACCAATACTTGGGATCCCTTCGATCCCGCCAATGTTGCGCAGATCGACGCGGAGTTCGCCAAAAACCTGCCCAAGCATGCCGACGATCCGCTCCTCATCGGTTTCTTCCTCACCAACGAACCCCTCTACGAGGACATCCCCAAAGTCGTCTCCACCCTCAAGGGCGCCAATTGGGCCTGCAAGCGTGAATTGGTGCAGATGCTCAGCGACAAATACAAGACGATCGACGCCTTCAATCAGGCCTGGGGCCTGTCCGCTGCCTCCTTTGACGCACTCAATGACACGGCTCTCAACGTCAAGACCAAGGCTGCCTTTCAGGACATGAACGACTTTACCGGAAAATTCCTGGAGACCTACTTCAAACTCGTCGCCGATACCTTTCACAAGTACGACACCCATCATATGCTCATCGGCAACCGCTTCCAGTCCGGCACCATTAACAACGAGCAGCTCTGCGCCATTGCTGGCAAGTATCTCGACATCATGTCGTTCAATTACTACACCTACGCGTTGGACAAGGATTTCCTCAGCCGCATCTACAAGTGGACGGGGCGTCCCATGTTCCTGAGCGAATTCAACTACGGCTCCTCTAAAGAATCCGGCCTCACGGGGGACAACTGCACCCAGCAGGAGCGTGGCCTGGCTTATCGCAATTACATCGAACAAGCGGACACCCTCGGGTTTGTCGTCGGCGCCGAATGGTTCACGCTTCTCGATGAGGCATCCACCGGACGCTGGTTTTCGGGCTTCACCGGCGAACGAGGCAACAGCGGCCTCATCAGCGTCACCGACCGGCCCTACAAACCGATGCTGGCTGAGATGATGAAGGCCAATTATGACATCTACAATGTCCTTGAGGGCGCAAGACCTCCGTACACTTTCGACAATCCTCGTTTCACCCAGGCCGACAATAGGAAACTGAACGCACAAATCCCCCATGCCCGTGGCGCCATCACCCTGGACGGTAGTGCCCAGAATTGGCCCGGCACTCCAGCCGAAGTCATTTCCGGCAAGCGTGTCGTCATCGGCACCGACTCCGGCGGCACCGAGGGCGCCTTCAAGGTCTGTTGGGACGAAAAGAACCTCTACGTTTTGGTCAACGTGGTCGATCCCACCCCGATGCTGAACAAGCAGACCCCGGCGAACGCTTGGAACGGTGACGGCGTCGAGGTCTTTCTCGGCACCGAAAAAATCGACCAGGGAGGAACGCTCCTGTTCTCGGATCGTCATCTCCTCCTCGGCGTCGGAGGAGCGGGCAAAGCTCTCGCCTATTATGGTAATAGTCCGCAGCAGTATGCCTGTGACACCATCATTGTCCCCAGCGGCGACGGCAAGGGTTACACCCTGGAGGCCGCCATTCCATGGGAGGCGCTCGGCATCACGCCCAAGGTGGGCGCCAAGCTGCTCTTCGACATCGGCATCAACGACAGCACCGACGGCAAACTCCGCCAGCACCAGATCATGTGGAATGGCACCAATCGCAATTCCGGCGACCGGACCCATTGGGGAACCGGCACGCTGCTCGAATAAAATCACCATCCTTCAATCCCAAAAGCATGCGCTCTAATAATCAACTGGAGCCCGGACAGGAAGCCTCTCGGCAACGCTCCCGATCTCAAGACATGGGCTGCTTCGGCAGACAATCGCCGGCATTTCTGGTTATATCCGGATGGGACCTACATGATGCTCGGGCAGTCGTAGACCGACATAAATCCGGTAAGTGCCCCCGCAAAGATAAAGCAAAAGCTGATCAAGCTAATCTCTAAAGGACTCAATTCCATAATGCGGGACTTGGAGAAAAGTTGACCGGAAGACAATAATTACTGGTTAAGCGAAATCGTGGGCTGCCACTTCAACCAGGCATCTTCGGATTGGTCCGCAAGATCAAACGTGGCGCCTGTATTGGCGCGCGCGCCCATCTGCGCATTGTCCGGCGTGGCAAAGGCAATGCCGCCTTCCAGCACACTGGTCACGGATTCCGATTTGACCTGCATGCCGCCCAGCAGACTTATGTTCGTCGAGATTCCGCTGCAGTTCCAGAACCGTGTGTTGGCGCGAACGAGCGGAGCGTAATCCGAGCCGATAACGACACGGAGTTGAACCGCCTGGCCATTCGAGGCCAGCGCACTCGTTTCCACCTGACCAACGCGGACGCCCCGGTAATAGATCGACGAACCAGGAATGAGTTTTCCGACGCGACCAGTTTTCAAAACAATATGCAAGCCGTCCATGGGACGATAGGTATCCTCGTCCGTTTCCGTCACGGCAAAGTCCGTGCAGGCCGCACCATCTCCCGGCTCAATCCGGAGATAAGGTCCCTGAACGAGATCCGGCGGCACCTGTACCGTCGATACATTCTTGATCTGGATTTGCGGCCAAACCATGACCACTCGCGAATTGCTCTTCGCGAGGCTCTGGTACTTAGGTGTAAGCAGGACCTTGACCAGGACGCCGTTGAGATCGGGCGCGAGTTGTATGCTCACGACTTTCCCCACCTCGATCCCGCGATATTTTAATTTTGTTGTCTCGGTCATAATTCCCTGACTTTGCTCCAGTCGCAGGGTAAGGACGAGGCCGACTCCGATATCCGTCTTGTTGATGGTCTCGGCTTCATGCGCGATCATTTGTTCGACCGAGTCGAAGAGTTGGAACTCGGAGCCGTCGGGTACGGGTGGAGACGTACTCTGAACGGCATCGGGAATTCCCAGGGAAATGCTGCCGAAAAGAATGCTGTCGAGAGCAGGTGATTTAATGGTCACCCCATTCAGGCCCATGGAAACATCGAGTCCGCTTGTGTTCCAGAACCGCGTTTCCTGCCGAATCAAACCGGTATATTCCTTATAGATGTGGATATCGATCTGGGCCTGATGCTTGTCGACATCGTAATTCAGTCCGACGACCTGTCCCACCGGCATCTGACGAAAGAGAATCGGCGAATCGACGCCGACCGAAGGCATCCGGGTAGCGACCAAGCGCAAATACATATCCGGAGACATCGGGTCGCGACCGTCGGGGTGATTTAATCCCGTAAACTTGGTGGTAGGGTCGCCCTTGTCGCCCGTCAGGACCTCAATGTAATTTCCGCTGATCAGGGTTTCGAGACCGGAAATGCCGCTTAGGCTGATCTGGGGGTGGACGATCCAGAACTTGGAATCGGACCGGGCCAGATTATTCGCGGTGCTGTCGAGTTGGACATGGACCTGCACCGATCGCAGGTCGTCGTTCAAAGTGACTTTTTTGACCAATCCCACCTTGACCCCGTGATAATGAACCTCGCTCTTGCCCGGAACCAGGCCTTTGGCGGTATCGAAGGTGATCTCGATGTCCGTCCCTTCCGCCTGAATCGTCTGGTAAAAGAGATAAGCCGTCAGCCCCACGGCCGCGAGAGGTACCAACCAGAAAAAGGCGAAGCCCTTATGCGCGCGGGGTCTCGTTTCCCGCGGCGATACAGTTGTTGTGTCAGTTGATGGCGTGGGTTGCATGTGCATAGGATCCATTCTGGGGTGACTGTTTGGTTTTGTGATAAGTCCAAATCCAGCGGGGTTGAAAACTGTTGGCTGCAAAAATGGTGAAGATCACCACACCGCAAAAAGCAATCGCTCCGGCCTTGGGTTCAATCGTAGCGACCACTCCCATTTGCCCCAGCGCGACAAGCACGGCCAGCACGAAAACATCGACCATCGACCAGCGGCCAATGCTCCTGACGATCATGAAGAGGCGTGTCTGTTGCTTTTGGAAGCAATTCCATTTGTAGGAAAAAAGGAGAAAAAACAGGGCGGTGATTTTCGCAATCGGCACGATGATGCTGCCGCAAAAAACGATGATCGCTGGCAGATAATCGTTGTCGTTCCAGAGATACATGATGCCGCCCATGATCGTGTAATTCTCCGCGTCCCCGAGCAGGCTCATGTTCATCACGGGGAGAACATTGGCCGGGACATAGAGCGCGATGGTTGCCAGCAGATAGGCCCACGTCTTCCGGTCATCGATTTCCCCAGAATAAAAGGGAGTCTCGCAAATCTCACATGTTTCCGGCGAGGCCTCTTCCGAAACGGTTCCGCAATGATGGCAGGCGACGCATTCTGAGCCGGAAGGCACGGGCCCTTTCCGATTCATTCCCAAGCGAAGTTGGTTCCAGATCGCGCACGGATTGAGGCTTCCCAGGCATACGCCTGAAATCAACACGAACAGGAGCATCAACCAGAGGGCGGGCTTGGGCTCGACGGAGCCCAGCGAAAGCAACTTGATTGCGCCCACGGCCAACGCGAGTAGGTAAACGTCGATCATGCCCCATTCCTGGAACTCGAAAAGGAGCCGCCACAAGCGGGGGGTCAAACGCGGAAACCAACCCAGCAGCAGGAAAAGGCACGCGCCGCTGACCATCACATGCAAAAGGACGGGAGCGATGACCGCTGTAAATAAAACCATCGCTCCCACCGCGGGACTGCCCTGTTGCGTCAGGAGAATGGCTCCGGTTACGATTTGCGTTTGCGTCCATTGCCCTTGGCAACTAAAGCGAAGAATCGGATAGATGTTTGCCGGAATCAGCAGAATGAGACACGAAAGAGAAAGCAGGAGAGTCCGTAAAACCTGGCCGCGATCGGATGCCTCCAACAACTGCCCGCAGTTCTCGCAATAGCTGCGCATGCCGTGATCGCAACCCTTCGACAGGTAACGCTCGCCGCAAGTCGTACATTCAAGTTGAAAAGTGCGCATGTAAGAACCCGGACCCGGATAGCTCTAGAAGACTTAAGATCAGTTTGCATTTTGCAAGGTCATTTACAATCACTCATCGAGAATCGACATGTTGCCCGTATCGACGTCCATCGGATGTTACGACCAACGAGGATGCATGTGCGGGCTGAATTAGGGTGTGTTAAGGTGAATGGCGCGACGGCGGATGCTCTGGCCATCCTTTCAGAGATCTCTGCGAAATGATTTGGAAAGTGGTGGAGGATTTGAGAAGGAAGGAGATGCAAGCACCGGAGGGAGAGCAGGTCACGTTTATGGATTGGGCCGTGGCGCAGCGGACGGTCGGCAACCAGGTCTTGGAAAAGATCAACGCATGGGTGGACTTGAGTGAAGCCGAGCGTTGCCTGGAGGCGACCTACAGCCGGTTGGGACGCCCGGCGCACCGCGCGGCGGTCATGCTGCGGATCATGCTCCTGCAACACCTCTATGGCCTGAGCGATCCGCAGGCCGAGGAGCAACTGGCCGACCGGTACAGCTTCCAGAAATTCGTCGGCTTGGGCGCGGACGAAGCGGTGCCGGATGAAACGGCGATCTGCCGATTTCGTCAACGGATGATCGAATGCCAACGGCAAGACCGGCTTCTGGAGATGCTCAACACGCAACTGGAAGCTGCCGGTTATCTCGTCAAACGTACCACGCTGGTGGACGCCACCCTGATTGAGTCGAGCCGCAAACGGCCAGACCGGGAGGTGGGGTGGCCCGCGAAGGAAAGGCCCCGGACGCCGACGCCCGGTATGCGAAGAAAAACGGCAAGAGCTATTACGGTTACAAGGCCCATGTGAGTACCGATGGCGATGAGCAGTTGATCTGCCGGGCCCAAATCACGACGGCCAATGTGGATGACAGCCAGGTCTTTAGCGAACTCATCGCCTCCTCCACCCGCGCGGTTTACGCCGACAAGATTTATGACACAATCCACAACCGGTCTTGGCTGGTGGGGCAAGGCATCGCCAATGGGATACTAAAAAAGGCAACCACTGGCGCAAACTCACGCCACAGGAACATGAACGCAACGCACGCCGTGGTCTCAAACGGCGGTTGATCGAGCGGGTGTTCGCCCACTTCAAACAGTGGCAACGCTATCGGCGCGTGCGCTACCTGGGACTGATGAAGAACCAACTGGAACTCACGCTCAAAGCGGTCACTTACAACCTTCGGCGGCTCGTCAGCCTGACGGCGGCTTGAAACCAGGATCCACGGAGAGAGTTTTGTCGAGAAAACACCCGCACCGATCAGGTTCAAGCCCAGCCAGAGCTTTGTGGCCTTCCCGTTGACGACTGGAGCCATCGTTCTTGGCTCAAAAACTCAACAAAAGTGTGCCTCCTGACCGATGGGCCGAAAAAGACCCCTTTTGCAGAGGTCTCTGAAAGGATGGTGATCATTCGAAAGGGCTTCATGTGGATTATAGCGTTAACATATCTTAAGACGCCGCGTTTAGCGTGGCCACCAAATGGATGATGGCGGAGGACGCGCCGTTGATGATGAATTGAATGGCGAGACTGAGGAGCAGAAATCCCATCAGCTTGCTTAGGGCGTTCATGCCGTTGACACCCAGGATCTTCACAAGGCGCAACGATTGGACCAGGACGAAGTAGGTGATGATGCAGACTCCCGCAGCGGCGAGAGCAATCACGAGCCAATCGATCAGCACGGTGGCATCGGTTGCCAGATTGATCATGACCGCGATGGAACCGGGGCCACTGAGGAGCGGCATGGCGAGCGGAACGAAGGAGATGTCGTCCTTGTCTCGCGCTTCCTGTTCCTCGTGGAGAGATTGATGATGCTCCTTTTGCGGGTTGAGCATCTGGAATCCCGTGCGGGCGATGAGCAGGCCACCGGCAATTTGCAGCGCGGGCAACGTAATCGAAAAGAAAGCGAGGATAAAGGTCCCGGCGAGGAGTGAAACGATGAGAATCAAAAAGGCGTAGAGACATGCCTTGAAGGCCTGCTTGCGCTGCTTGTCCGGTGTCAGCCCCTCGGTGATCGAGAGGAAAATGGGAGGCTTCGAGAACGGATTGACAACCGGCAGGATCGCGACGAAGGCCAGGAGGATATCGTGGAAGGTTTCCATGGATGGCTCGGATGGCTCTTAGGGGGCCTACAGCGGCTTTTGTCCTTCCACCATGAGGGTATGCGGATACTCGGGAGTCGACTCCCACTCCAAGGCCAATACAGCCTGGTCGATGTATTCGCCATGATGAGTTTCAGTGACGGGGCGGCATTTCTTGATCGCGGGGAAACCGGCCTTGAGCGCGACTTCCTCCAGAAACGAGTAGGTCAAAATCGTGAGATGTTCTCCGCGGCAGAAGATGAAATTTTCCAGGCGTCCGCCGATACTGGCCCGGTTGTCCGGGTAATCCGGGAACCAATCATGCTTTCCCTCGACAAATTTTTGGCAGGCAACATCGCCATTGGGGCCTCCAATCCTAAAAATACCGCCCGGCTTAAGCACCCGATGGATTTCACGGAAATGATGGAAAGGGTCCTCAAGGTGCTCAATGACATGATGCGAATAAATCGCGCTGACGGTTGAATCTGGAAAAGGAAGCGGGTCATGCAAATTGGTCCAAACATCGCATTTACCGGTAAACATATTCGCATCGAGATTGATCCAGCCCTGAAGATAATTTCTTTTACCGGGCCCGAGATGCACCTTGATATTGCCGACACGCGGCGCGCGCAGGTGGCGATAGATGAAACCATTCGCCCGAAGCAAGGGGCCGCAGAGCGTGTAAAAAAGGCGCTTATAGTCACGCTTCAGCATGGGATTTTGCCACGCTAACATCCGGTTCTTTGTCTAACAACGAGGAAATAACGCCTTCCCTGCGACATTACGGTGTCAGGCGTCATTGCCGCTTGCCCGTTGCGGTGTCTCGCGGCAAGTTGGTTCGTCCTGCCGCCCGCGCGGCAGCTTTCCACGGAACCATGACTTGGGCCACCCGCATCACCATTCTCCGCCTCATTCTGATACCGGTGTTCGTCACGCTCATCATCACCTATGACGAGACCACGAGCCAGGGGCACGCGGAGGAGGTGTGGCGGTACGCCGCCATTGCGGTTTTCCTGGTGGCCTCGATTTCGGATGCACTGGACGGTTACCTGGCGCGTCATTGGAACCAACGAAGCGCGCTCGGGGCCTTCCTTGACCCAATCGCCGACAAGCTGCTGTTACTGGCATCCCTCGTTACCCTCGGTTTGATTCCGCTCGATCATCTGCGGCCGTTCCCCATCTGGTTTCCCGCCATCATTATCAGCCGCGACGCGCTTCTCCTTGGTGGTTATTGCGTGCTGCGCCATTTTCAGGTGCCAGTTGAAATTCATCCTCACTGGACCGGAAAGGCCAGCACGCTCTTTACGCTCCTGGCCATTGGCGCGGTTCTCTTCAAGTTGGGAGCTTGGGCCATCTTTTCCCTGTGCACACTCGGGGCCGGTTTTGCCCTGTTCTGTACGATGCTTTATGTGCGGGAAGGCCTGGGCCTGCTCAGTCGTAGTGGTTACACCACCGCGCAGTCGGTGACGAAAAAGTAAGAATACTCGTGAAGCCGCCGCCGCCTTTTATTCACGGATTTCGTCTGAATCGTGAAGCCGTCCCGTCGTTCGATGAGTATCCTTTTTCTATCCCTGCGATCAAATCACTCGACCACGTAAAACTTCATCACTCGGTTACTTTTTTCGTGGGCGAAAACGGTTCAGGCAAATCGACCTTGATTGAGGCATTGGCGGTGAAGAATCGTTTTAATCCGGAAGGCGGTAGCCGCAATTTTGACTTCGCCACACGGTCCAGTCATTCGATCCTAAGCGACTATCTTACGATTGAGCGTTCGGGTCGACGCGCCGCCGACGGCTATTTTCTGCGGGCCGAGAGTTTCTTCAACGTCGCGACCGAGATTGAAAATCTCGGTGTAGCCGGTTATTACGGAGATAAATCCCTTCACGAACAATCCCACGGCGAATCTTTTTTTGCCCTTCTGACGAATCGTCTTTTTGGTGATGGTGTTTATATCTTCGACGAGCCGGAAGCGGCTCTTTCGCCAATGCGCCAAATGAGCATGCTTGTGCTGATGAAGGGGCTTGTGGACAACGGCGCCCAGTTCATCATCGCAACGCATTCTCCCATTCTTCTGGCCTATCCCGATGCCTTGATTTACCAAATTACCGATGCCGGAATGGAAGCCGTCCCCTACGCCGAAACGGAACACTATCGCGTGACCCGTGATTTCCTGAATCGCCCGGAAAAAATGCTGGGCTTGTTGTTGGACCAACTTCCCTTAAGGACGGATAGCTCCGATGCAAAATGAAGTTCTAATGGCGGGATTTAAAGTGCGGTAGTGGCAAAGCGCGGCTACACTGGAAGGCTATGGATCACACAGTCGCGATCGTTGGTCGCCCGAATGTCGGCAAATCGGCCCTGTTTAACTGCCTGGCCGGACGCGATATTTCCCTCGTCTTCGATCGTCCCGGCACCACCCGCGACCGGATGGTGACGAGCGCGCGCTGGGACAAACATCGCTTCACCCTGATCGATACGGGCGGCATCGGAGTCGAGGATCGCGAGGGTTTCAGCGATGCCATTGCCCACGAAGTCGATCTCGCGCTCGCCGCAGCCACCGAAATTATTTTCGTCGTCGATGCGCGGGAGGGCCTCACGCCACTCGATCACGACGTGGCGCGACTCCTGCGCAAAAGCCGCCGTCCCGTTTTTGTCGCGGCCAATAAGGTTGACGGTGAAAAGCAGGCGAACCTTGATGGCGAATTTCAGCGACTCGGTTTCCAGGGTGTCTATCCCGTTTCTGCCGCGCATCGGCGTGGTTTGGAGCAATTGCGCGTGGCGATCACCAAGGGTTGGACGGAGCCGGAAGAGGAAACGGAATCGGCTGTGCGTCCGGCACGTCCCACTCGACTCGCCATTGTGGGCAGACCCAATGTCGGCAAATCGTCCCTGATCAATACGCTCATGGCTGAGCCGCGAGCTATCGTTAGTCCCGTCGCTGGCACGACCCGCGATGCCGTCGATATCGCCTACACTTGGCGCGGGGAGCCTTTTCTCTTCATCGATACGGCCGGCATGCGCCAGGAGCGGCGGGTGCAGGACCAACTGGAACGCGCCATGACTGGTCGCACGGCGCACGCCATCAATCGCGCGGATGTTTGCATCCTGGTCATCGATGCCGCGACCGGCGTGACCATGCAGGACAAGAAAATCGCCGGGCTGATCCAGGAAGCCCACGCACCGTGCATGATCATTGTCAACAAATGGGACCTTGCCCGCGAACAGGGCGATGCGAGCAAGACCAAGGAGCGCGAATATTACGAGCAGGTGCAGCAGGACATGTTTTTCCTCTCCTACGCACCGGTGCTGTTTCTCAGTGCCAAGACGGGCGAGCGCATCGAGGGCCTGCTCAAGACTTGCGCGACGATTGCCAAGAATCGCCACTTCCGTTTCCAGACCGGGCCGCTCAATCGCGTCATCAGCCGCGCCATGGAAAAGTATGCGCCGCCTCTGGTGAATGGCCGCCGCTTCAAGGTCCTTTACGCCGCGCAACAGGCCGCCAAGGAAGGCGCGCGCGAAATCCCGACCCTCCTGCTTTTTGTCAACAGCGCCTCGCTGCTCACCTCGGCCTACGAACGCTATCTCGATTTGCAACTGCGGGAAGCCTTTGATCTGCGCGGCTGTCCGCTCCGTTTCATCATGCGTGGCCGCACCACCCAGTCGCGCGAACAAACCCGTTCCCAGATCAAGACCGTGCAGCCCAAACGCCGCGCGCCGAAAAAGGGTAGCGCGCCCAAGCGCGATTTTTCCAAGCGCCCGCAGCAATAAGCCATCCGTTGGTAGCCGTCGACCGCCGGGCGACGGGTTCTCACGATATTCGAAAAGATACCGTCGCCCGGCGGTCGACGGCTACCTATGAAGCCTACTTCTTCACCGGCGCGGCATTCGTGCTGGGCGGGGTTGCCGCCGGTGCATTTGTACCCGAAAGAATGCTGGGCAGCGGCTCGATTGAACTGGCATTCAGCAGGCCGAAGTCGCCGTCCGTGATCTCGAAGGCAGTCGATTCGCCTTCCACCAGCGCAGCATGACCGCCGTCTGGAAGAATGGGGCCGATGTGGAGGGTGGTGGTCGACTTGTCGGTCTGAATCGAAATCGTCAGGACAGGCTTGCTCAAGCCAAAGGCGGGCTGTACCGGACCGAGCCATTTCGCCGCCAGCAATTGGCAAAACAGGCTCGCCTGCGTGTCGGCCTTGACCGAGTTGACCATGCGGTCCTTGATGTTGATGACCGTCCATGTGCCGCCGCTGCTGCGGGTCATGGTGACCGGTGGATTGGAACCGGCGGTGATGGTCATGCCTTTCACGTCTTTCCAATCGATGAGGATGGCCCGCTTATCGCGCACTTCGAGATTGTTTGCGGGCAGGAAGCCAAGCGCCGTGTCGGGAATCGTATAAATGAACGGCTCGGCGGAATTACGCACATAGATGAGCTTGTTCTCGGTCTTGCCGATCAACAGGGTAAGAGTCGGTCCCGGCTTGAGTTCCGGCGACTCGACGGTGATTTTACCCAGCGGTTTGTCGAGACCGAAGGGCTTCAAATCGGTTGCCGAGTCCTTCAGCATCGGGGTCGTCTCGAGTTGGCTGAGCTTCGCCAGCATATCTGTGACGCGACCCACATCGGCGCGGCCCACAGAATCGCCTACCGTGCTCCAGAGACCGTGCTCGTTTTTGAACTGTCCCTTCGAGTTGCCGTAGGAAAAGGTCAGCCCGGTGGCCTTGCCGGGATCGAAGGCCAGGACGTGGAGATCGCGTACATTGGGCACTGCCTTGAGGAGTTCATCCACGCTGCCGCGGGTGAGCGTAAAAACGGAATTCGACTTGAGTCGTTGTGCATAGACTTGATCGGGCTTGTTCGGCACCGGGCCGCCAATCTGGAGCACCAAGTCCTCGCTGGGCTTGATCGTAATAGAGAGGGTCGCGCTTGGCGAGGTAAGCCCGTACTGGCTCAGGTTGCTGGCGTCATCGGTGATAAAATCGACGGCGCGCACGGCCAAAATCTTGGTAAGCAGTTCCTGCATCGCCGTATCGGAGGCCCGCGCCACCAGCGGCATTTGCAGTGTCCAGTGACCGTCCTTGAGATCGACTTCGCATTGCTGGCCCGGAGTCGTCGTGGTGTCGGCGATTCGCGTGGCGATCTTGGTCACCTTATCGACTTCAAAATCAAAGACGTTGCGGCTGCGGAAATCCGAGAGGTCTTTTTGTAACGCCTGCTTGACGGTAAAAGAAATGACCTTGACCGGTTCATTCTTCCGCTCCGAGGCGCGGGCGTAGACACTGTCGCTGATCGCCGTTTTGCGTCCGACCAGCAGAATGTATTGCTTGTCCTTCGTGTGGATGACCACCCGTTCGGCGGGCGTCGGCATCAGGCCCCACTCTTTCAGGTTGGCCATATCCGTGTCCGATCCATCCACCTTGATGGTCCGCTGGGGCTGGGCATAGGCGATCTGGGAAATGACGCCTTCGACCGCAGCGCTATCGGCGAGGGTGACAACCGGACTCTCGATTTCCCAATGGTTATTGTTTTTCTTGAAGATGAAAAGCCCGTGGACATTTTTGACTTCAAGGCTCGTGACGTCCTCGGGGTCCAGCTTGAACAATTGATTTTCGGAATCTTCCTGTTCCTTGGTCCCCGGAATCTTTTTGTCGATAAACGTCAGGTAACAAAACAGGCCCAGAAAGACGGCCATATAAAGATAGGTGGAGCTATTACGCAGCATAACCGGACGTCCTTATTTGCGACGGGAGTACCAGGTGAAAATGCCCATCAGAAGCGCAGCGCCCGGCACAAAGAAGAGAGCGCACCAAATGACCGTCCGAAACTGCATGGGCGAAAGCGAGACACCATACTCCTGGGGCTTTTTCGGGCTGATATCGAGCACGGCATTCTTTTTCACCAGCCAATCCACGCTGTTGGTGAAAAAATTGGTGCCGACCGGTTCCTGGGTGTCGTTCTCCAGGAATTTTGAGGAGCCGACGGCGACGATTCGAGTGGCCGGCATCGTCGCGCTGGTCTTTGGATCGGTAACCTGGCCACCGTCATACTCCGCGGCGATAGTCACAGGGCCTGCGATGTCCGTAATCTTATTGTAGGTCAGTTGCTTCGGATCGGGCGGCGCTTTTCCGTCCTTGTTGATCCATCCCCACGCATCCGGATCGGTCTGGAGAAGGAACTGCGTCTTCGAGGGAGGCTGGTCTGGGGCAACAGGGGGAAGTGTAATCGACCGGGCATCATAGATCATCAACTGGATGTTCGCCTGTGCGAATTTCGACGTGATCGGATGCATCGAAAATCCACCCTGGTAGATGGCTGCAAGAGGCACGGTCATTTGGGTGCCGGCAGTCGTCATGCCCCGATAAAGAACCAGGTCGTCCTCATATTTCAGTCCGTATTTTTTGAGCACGTCGTCCAGTCCGGAGATCGTGTACGGATCGAGCAGGATGAGCAGCTTGCCATTGGCCGCGAGATACTTGTCCAATGCCTCGACTTCAATCGGAGCGAATGAGACCGCCGGTCCGGCGATCACCACGGCATCTGCATCGGCAGGAACGTCGCCCTTTTGTCCCAGGTTCAAATTGGAGGCCTCGACATTTTCACTTTTGAGACTCTGTGCGACGAATCCATAGCCGGCCGGCGACGAGCTGTCCTGAAGCGAATGTTCCCCATGGCCCTCGGTGAAATAAACCTTGGAGACCTTTCCCTCGATCAGGTTCATCATGGCGGCGGTTATTTGCTGCTCGCCCTTAAACGCGCCGACGTGTCCGGTCATCGGATTCATGTCGTATAAATCCTCTTCCTTCACGAAACGAGGCGTGCGGTCCTTGTACTCGAGAATGACCAGGTGATCGTTGCCGTCGAAGTGAAGCTTCTTTTGCAGCTCGGCGGCGCGGGTGATATCAAAGGCCGGATCGATTTTTTCCACCACGATATTTTTGTTGCCGACTTGCTGGTATTCTTTCAGCAACGTGGCGACTTGGTCCGCTTGGGCCGGATTTCTCTGGTCGAGAAACGTATAAATGGTCATCGGCGAATCGAGGTTCTTCAATACGTCTACGGTCTTGGGCGAGAGCGTGTAAAACTGGGAGAGTGACAGGTCCTTATGCTTGTAATGTTTGAACCCCAGATAATTGAGGATCAGCAGAATGCCGAGGACCAGGACGACATTGAGGATGCTCTGCAACCCGGCGGAGCGACGGGAGGAACGTGCGGAAGGAGTTTCAGTTTTCATGGCAAAATTAACCCCGGAGGCGGCGGCTTTCGAGAATGCTCTTGGTCAGCATCAGGAAAAATAGGGTGATGCTTACGTAAAAGACCACGGGGCGGGAATCGAAAATACCCAGTCCCGCGTTTTGAATGTGCTCCGGTGTTGAAATGTAGGAGACCCAGGCCAGCAGGTCAGCGTCAACGTGCTGGATCCAGCGCAACATGGAAACGCCAAACGTCAGGAACAAAAAGGCGAAGCAAAGGACTGCGGCGATGATTTGGTTTTTTGTCAGCACGGAAGTGAAAACGCCCAGCGAGACGTAAAAGCCGCCCACCATCGTAATGGTCAGTGCGGTCATGGCGATCTGGCTCCAATAAATCGGCGGAGGCGGGGATGAAAAAAGCTGCATCGCCGTCACGTCCAGCGCCACGGGCAACCAGAGAACGAGGAAAAAGGTGAGCGCGCCGAAGAATTTGGCCAGCACCACGTCCCATTCGCGCACCGGCGCAGTCAGCAGCATCTCAATGGTGCCGAGTTTGAATTCTTCCGCGAAAACCCGCATCGTAATCAAAGGTACCTGCACCAGAATGAGCAGCCAGAAAAGCGGCCAGTTGAAGAAAATCTGCAGGATACTCTGCTCCTTATAGCCCTGGTCACTCACCAGTTTGAGGATCAGGGAGAACTGTATGCCCTGCACCAAGGCGCTGCCGAACAGCACCACATAGGCGACGGCGGAATGAAAGTAATTCGTGAATTCGCGTTTATAAAGGGTCCAGAATGCCATGGTATTTTTCGGTTGAAAAGAAAACGGTTAGTCCTGCGTCAGCTCGACGAAGGCTTCTTCCAGCGTCGCTTTGATGCGGGCCAGTTCGCGCAGTGACCAGTTGTTCGCGCGCACCACGTTGTAAACGTCCTCGCGGATGTCCACGCCGGGTTTGCCGTAAATTTTCGCCTGCGTCCAATCGCCGTCGTTCGGAATAGTGATTTCCACGTCCTCAATGTTCGGCAATGCCTCGATCTTGGTCATGACGTCGGCGGAGGGCGCCTTGACTTCCAGCAAAATGGAACCGCCGCCCCGTACCAGTTTGGTCAGATTCGCCGGTGTATCGGATGCTTCAATGCGTCCGTGATGGATGACGAGCACCCGGCTGCAGGTCAGTTCGACTTCCGAGAGAATGTGAGTCGACAGCAGAATGGTGTGATGCTTGCCAAGATCTTTGATCAGGTCGCGCACGGATCGGATTTGATTCGGATCGAGACCGATCGTGGGCTCGTCGAGGATCAGTAATTCCGGCTCGTGGACCATCGCGTCAGCCAGGCCCACCCGCTGACGATAGCCTTTGGAAAGCGTCCCGATGATCTTGTTTTCCACATCTTTCAGATGGCAAAGCTGCTTCACCGTCTCCACCCGGTCCTTGATCTTGCGCCTGGCCACTTTCTTGAGCTCGGCACGGAACCGGAGAAATTCATTTACCCGCATATCGGTATAGAGCGGCACGTTTTCGGGCATGTACCCGATGCGCTTGCGCACCTCAATCGAATCGGTCACAACGTCATAACCGGCGATCTGGATTTTTCCGTCCGTCGGTGGAAGATAACCGGAGAGGATTTTCATCGTCGTGCTTTTACCCGCGCCATTTGGCCCGAGGAACCCAACGATCTCACCCTTGTTGACATGAAAACTGATGCCTTGGACGGCACGGAAGCCTGAATAGGTCTTGGAGAGATTCTCAACTTCAATCATAGGATATGAATGGGACGATCTTTAAAAAAGTAAACGTCATAATAGTAGAAATTTGAATTGCCTCAGGTGTCAAGTTTATCGCAGCCTGCGATGTGCTTTCTTACATACTTTTAATCTTGCCCCAGATTGTGCCGATAAAGATAGCGAAAGTCTGGGTCTCATGAAAATAATCGCTGTTGCTAACCAGAAAGGCGGAGTGGGCAAGACGACCACGACGGTCAACCTCGCCGCGGCCCTCGCGGAAGCCGGTCGTCAGGTCCTCGTCATCGATCTCGATCCGCAGGCCAATGCCAGCAGCGCGCTCGGGGTCACGGTGACGCCAGGCCGCAGCCTTCACGGTATTCTTACCGGAGACGAAAACGCCCGCTCGTTCGCGGAGCAAATTCAGCCCACGTCCACTGAAAATCTCAGTATCGTGACCGCCGAACTCGATCTCGCCGGCTGCGAGATTCAACTTGCCGCCGATGAACATCGACTGACCCGTCTGCGCCGGGTTCTCGCCGATTATCGCGACAGCCAGCCACCGGTCGAATTTGTCCTGATCGATTGCCCGCCATCGCTCGGCGTGCTCATGACCAACGCGCTTGCCGCCGCCGATTCCGTTCTCGTTCCGCTCCAGTGCGAATATCTCGCACTGGAAGGCCTGGCGAAAATTCTCGAGATGATCGAGCGCATCAAGCAGGTCAGCGGCAACGGAGCGCTCGCCCTGGAGGGCATCGTGCTCACCATGTACGACGCGCGCACCAATCTCAGCCAGCAGGTGGTGACCGACGTCCGGGGGTACCTTGGCCAGAAAGTTTTCGAGACGATTATTCCCCGCTCGATCCGGCTCGGCGAAGCGCCCGGTCACGGCAAGAGCATCATCGCTTACGATCCTGTCGGCGCGGGCGCCCAAAGTTATCGGGAACTCGCCCGAGAATTCGTCGTCCGCCAAGGTTGAGCGAACTATGCAACCGGACACGCCGCTTCCGCCATTTAGCTGTCACGGCTATCTTCCCGAAGGCGTGCATGAGACGACGCTGGAATGTGTCCGGGAGCGTTTCGTCATCAATCCCAGGCGGGTCCTTTTATGGCAACGCCTGGAAGAATTTTTGCAGGGTCAAGTGTCTGCCAAACATTTCTCTCACATTTATATCGATGGCGGTTTCATCACGAACAAGCCAGCGCCCGAAGATATCGACGTGATTCTGCAGCCCATCGCTCCCTTCGGTGCAGAGGCCTTTAGCGTCCTGGTGCCTTTCTTTGGCAAGGGATCGAACGAGATTTACGAGAAGTATTCCGTGCATCTTCATTTTTGGTGCGAGGGATTTCCCGATGGAGCGAATGACTTTCGTCAGTACTTCCAATATATGCGTCCGCAGGATGCGGCACCGCTCGGACTTCGTGAAGGAACCAGAAAAGGCATCGTCCGGATTAAATTATGAAAGACGATATCTCATTTCCCAACTGGTCCAGTGTCCCGCGTCACCGGGCGCAGCTTCTTCATCAACAGATCGCGACGATGCAGCGGCTCGTCACGGAATCGGGCGGCAACGAGGAAATGCTGACGAAATCCTGCGCCGTTTATTATCGCCTGCTCGATGAAATTTACGAAAAGGAGATGCCCGTGGCCCGCGCGATGGATAATTCCGATCTCCTCTTGCACCTCGATGGTGAAGGGTTGCAAACGGAAAGCCCGCGCCTTTCCCTCGTCACGAATATCATGGGCGATGTGCGCAAGCAGGTCAGCGCCATGATCAAAACGCTGGTGAGTTCCTTCAGTGAGACAGTCGATCTTCCCAAGGAAATCGATCTCGGGCTCACCTCCCTCGCGCACGGCAGTCTCTATCTGGGTTTTTCTCTTCCTGCACCCGATCCCGGTTATGTCGCCTTGACGGGCGATCCTCTTTTCAACGCTTCCCGTCAAGCACTCGCCACGCTGGGCGCGGTGACGCAACATATCAACGAGCCGAACGCCTATGAATTGATCCAGCGCGAGTTTGCAGATCCCAAGCTTCGCGATGCGGCGTTAAGCGCGGTTGGACAACTGGCTCCCTCCGGGCGTCGCGGCGTCTCCTCGGTGGCCATTGGAGGCCGCGCCATGCCTCAAGGTGCCTGGCGCACGCTTACGCCTCAAACGCGGCAGCAGGTGCGCGCCTGGCTTGAACAACCTGTCCTCAGCACGGAAGTCATCGAACTACGCGGACATATCCGTGCCATCGACCTCGACCTGCGCCGTTTTGATCTCCGTCGCATCGACGGCGGAAATCTTCCCGATCTTCGCTGTATCTATCCCGCTTCCCTGGATGTCCCGGCAAAAAAATGGCTCGATGCCACCGTGACTGTCCGCGGTCAGGTCGAGACTTATCAGGGTGTTGCCCGGTTGATTCAGACTCAGGCGGTTGAGGAAACAGCGCCACCGCAGTCCGAATAACTTCAGTCCCATCCATGGTGCAGCCTGTAGCGGCGGTCTATGACCGTCGCCGATTTGACGAGGCGCGTGGTGAAAGATCGACGGTCATAGACCGCCGCTACAGGCTGCAAGTTTGCGACCCGGCCGAACTCCGCGTGCTCCGTGCGAAACAAATTTTCGCAGCGAGAATCTAGGGATTCGGGTCCGCATCCTCAGGCAGGGGAGCGGGTGCCCAGATCGGCTTCGTCACTTCCTCGGCGGTATAATCCTGCTTTTGGGCCAGCTTGATACCAATCTTCAATGCGGAGGAAAGATCCTGCTCGGCGCCCACGCCGTAGACATGCACCGGATCCACAAAGCCGGGCACAATGGCCTCGCCGCGGTCCGTGATGGGGAAGTCTCCCGTCAAGGCATCGTGGGTGGCTTGCGAAATCAGGATGCGTTCGTTGAATTTCTTGGTCAGCGATTCCAACCGGGCGCCCAGATTCACGGTCGAGCCCATTGCGGTATAGTTGACCTTGAGGGTCGAGCCCATATTGCCGACCAGCGCTTCACCGGTATGGATGCCGATGCCGCACTCAAATAATTCCGTGTCCAGCCCGGCGCGCTTCACCTTGAAATTGGCCAGGGCGTAACGCATTTCCATCGCGCAACAGACCGCCCGTTGCGCATGGTCAGGTTGATCGTCCGGCGCATTCCAGAACGCCATGATGCAATCGCCGATGTACTTGTCCACCGTGCCCTCGTACTTGAAGACCACCTTCGTCATTTCCTCGAAGTACTCATTGACGACATTCAACACTTCCTGTGGGTCCCGATTGTCGCAATAGGCGGTGAATCCGCGAATATCGCAGAACATGATCGTGATCACCTGTTTGACGCCACCGAGTTTCACACCGTCGGGATGCGCCAGGATTTTGTTCATCACCCGGTCGGAGAGATAGGAGCGCATGGCATTCCTGACCCGGAGTTTTTCGCGCTCTTCGCCGAAGAACCGTTTTGTCGGCACCGCTCCCGCCAGGAGCAAGATGCCGACTTCGGGCATCGCCACCGGCACCAAATAATTTCCAAAATACAAGGCCGCAAAACTGATCCAAGCTAGAACGATCATGGCCACGATGCCCATGGGAATCATTGGCGCAATTCCCACGCGAAGCATGAGATTGCCCGTTCCGAACAGGAACAACGCATAGAGCGGCATCCAGATCCACGGACTGACCGGCTTGAGAAAATCCTGCTGCAGGATATTGTTCATGGCGTTAAGGTGAGTGACCACCAAGGGAGCTTCATTTTGATTGTCGAGTGGCGTGAGTCCCGCATCAGTACCGCTAAAGGTCACGCCTACGATAACGATATTATCTTTGATTGGGGGAAGGGCGTTTCTTTCAGGTGATTTTTGACCCGTCGCCTTGTCATTGAGCCCTAGCATCATCGGGTAATAACCCATCTGTTGAAAATCCTCGAGGCGGGCCCGGTAATTGAGGGTCATCTGCCCTCTTTCATCGATGGGAATATGGAGTTGCGTTCCATCGGCTCTGGGTACCAGGATCTCGTGTCCCAGGTTGACGATAACTTGATCGGGATCGGTTCCCCAGTACTGCAGGAGCACTTGAAGATCGAAATCGGGGAAAACTTTACCACCGATATTCAACACCAAGGGATCGTCGCGACGAGTTCCACCGCCGCTGTTGCCCAGTTGATTGACGAAACCAAAGTAGGTTTCCTTGCGCAATGCTGGAAAAGGCAGAATGGAATATCGCGTGGACAAAAGTTTCGTGATGTCGCCGGTGACATGCTTGAAAGCGCGAGTCGGCAGAAAGTCTTCGTTTGCCGATTGGGGAGCATCTGGATATTGCGGGTCATTGCTCTGTTCGGCGGCTGTCACCATGTTGGGAAAAAGTGAGGCGGCATCCACGAAATGTTGATCGGATGCAGTGAGGGGAGCAGCAGGGGTGGAGCTTGAAGTATTGGGCGCCGATGTTCCGGTGGGAGCGGTTGGAGTCGTGACGGAAGAAGACGTGGGACTTGAGCCATCCGAAGATAGATTGGCACCGATAGGAATCGAGTCCGGACCAAAAATACCGGCGCTTGAGCCGGGGGGGGGAGTCGGAGGGGAGGCTGGAGGCGCGGAGTTTGTTCCCGCTGGGGGCGGACTGGCAGGGACAGTGGGTGTCGTATCTTGCGTGTCAGGAACTGGAGATGCGGTTGCCGGGGCGGAAGTGGGAGGCGCAGAATTAGTAGCAGTTGGTGGCGGCGGGTTCGAGGTGGACGTGGAGTCAGCAGATGCGTTGCTGGATGTTACCGCAGCCGGTGCGGGTGGCGGCGGGGTGGCGTCCGCGCGTTCTGGCTCAGTAAAAAAGATATCCCATCCAACTGCCCGTGGCTTTTCCGGGGCCAAAAGGATGAGGAAATCTCCGTGAACATTTCGATGGAAAGGCCAACGTCCGAACTGCTGCAGAGATTCTTGACCGATCGCCGCGAGTACCAGATGTGGATCGGGTTTGATCGGAGAAAATTTGTTATGGAGTATATAACGCAAAAGCATCATCTCATCCGTCGTCTGCGTCTCCTTGTCCGCAAAAAAAGGAATCGTGTACAAAAGCGCAACGAGCAGGGTCAACCCCACCGCGAAAATTGCGGCGATAGACGTATTGGAAAGCGTTTTCATGCGTCTGCGGGCGATTAGAGAGTGGCAAACCTGCGGCACTCTGGCAAGAGACTCAATAAAGGCCAATGAAACAACTCGTCCGCCTTCGTCATAATTCAATTGCGAAAGCCTTTACAAAGGCGCACGTTAATCTTGTCTCATCAATTTTACCCCGGCCTCCGTGAAGAAAAAAACCAGCATTCCTCAAGTTACTGTTGGCCAGCTCTACACCAATCACGCCGCTCAGTTGCAACTCAAGTTGCTGGCCGGTGCAGGGGGATTACAGCGGCGCATTTCGGAAGGGGCCGTCAACCGGCCCGGCCTGGCCCTCTCCGGATTCTACAAATCATTCGCTTTTCAGCGCATCCAGATCATCGGCAGCGGCGAGACCCAGTACCTCAAATCGTTGCCCGATTCCGTCAGCCGTCAGCGCTTGCGGGAACTTTTCAAGCACCGCATCCCCTGCCTGATCTTCGCCCGCAACATCAATCCACCCAAGGTCGTGCTTGAGGTGGCCGAAGAAGAGGAGATCGCCGTTTTCAAGTCGCCCCTGACGACCATGCGCCTGATGAACATGGCGACCATCTGCCTCGAACTCGATTTCGCCCCGGTGGCCTCTGAGCATGGCAGCATGGTCGATATCCTCGGCATCGGCGTCCTCGTCCGCGGCGCGAGCGGCATCGGCAAGAGCGAGTGCGTCCTCTCGCTCGTCGAACGCGGTCACAGCCTTGTTTCCGACGATGTCACCCGCATCCGTTCTCTCGAAGGACGCGAACTCATCGGCACCTCGTCCGATCTTTCCCGTTTTCACATGGAAGTACGCGGTCTCGGCATCATCAACATCGCCAGCATCTATGGCGTCCGCAGCATTCGTTTTGAAAAGCGGCTCGACATGGTCGTGACCTTACAGGACTGGCATGAAGTGCCGGAAATTGACCGCATCGGGCTCGAAACAGATTATTACGAAATCTTGCAAATCAAGATTCCGCATGTCACCATACCTGTGCGTCAGGGAAGAAATCTGGCCAACTTGGTGGAAGTAGCGGCGCTGGACCAGAAACTTAAAAGCATGGGCCAGAATTCAGCAGTTGAATTTAATGAAAGATTGTTGAAAGCTATAGCCAACCGGGATTAGTAACCCTTTTACCATCAATAACCAAAGAAGACATGGCATCAGCCGCAAAAAATAAAGAATCGGGCGTTTCCGTGGTACGTGATCTCGTGATCGGAAACAAACTTGGTCTCCACGCGCGCCCCGCCGCCATGTTCGTGCGCGTCGCCAATCGTTTTGGCTCCGATATTGTGGTTGAAAAAGATGGTGAGGAAATCAACGGCAAGAGCATCATGGGGCTCATGTTGCTCGCTGCCGGATGTGGTTCGCGCCTTAAGGTAACCGTCACCGGCACCGACTCCGCCGAGATGGTCAAGGCCCTTGAGGAATTAATAGCTCGCAAATTTGACGAAGAGTGAGCATTTTGGCGCCGATGCCAGATGAGCCATCGGATGCCCCAACGCCAACAGTAGAAGAAAGATATAAGGGAACTCCCGTCTCCCCAGGCATTGCCATCGGCCCCCTTGTTCTCCTCTATGCGGACGAACATATCATCCGCAAACGACGGATTCGACCGGAAGATGTCGCTGGTGAAATTGCCCGCTTTGAGGCCGCGCTGCTCAAGACGCGCCAGCAGATCCAGGTCATCCGCAACGAACTGGCCAGCTCCATCGGTGAAGAGGACGCCAGCATATTCGACGCCCACATTCTTCTGCTCGAAGACACCTCCCTGATTGAGTCGGTCAAGGAACAGCTCCTGAGCCGTCTGGTCAATGTCGATTTCGCCTACGAGCAGGTCGTCCGTTCCTACACGCGTAAGATGCGCGAACTCGACGACGATTATTTCCGCGAACGCGCCGGGGATTTCCTCGATGTTTCCCGCCGCGTCCTGCGCAATCTCCAAGGCAAGGTCGATGCCGAGCTTCGCAATCTCGATGTGGCTTCTGTCGTGCTTGCTCACGATCTTTCACCCTCGGATACCGCTGGAATGGACCGCAAGCTGGTTCTCGGTCTTGCCACGGAAGCAGGCAGCCGCACCTCTCACTCCGCCATCATGGCCCGGTCGCTTAATCTTCCCGCCGTGGTTGGCTTGCGCGAACTCATTGGCAAGTTTGAACCGGGCGTCGAAGTTCTCCTCGACGGCTACGAAGGCCTGCTCATCGTCAATCCGACCGACCAGACCAAGCACGAGTACGGTCAGCGCGAAAAAATTCATGAAGCCGTCGAAGTCAAACTCGACGCCCTGCGCGAGACCCTGCCTGTCACGCTCGATCAACGCCGTATCATCGTCTCGGCCAACGTCGAAATTATCGACGACCTGCCCCTGATCAAGGAACACGGCGCAGAAGGCGTTGGCCTGTTGCGCACGGAATACCTCTTTCTCAACCAGAACGAATCGCCGAGTGAAGACCAGCAGTTTGAGATGTATCTCCAGATGGCCAAGGCCTGCCAGCCGCACCATATCATCATTCGTACGCTCGATATCGGCGGCGACAAAAAGCGGCCCCATCTCGGCATCGAGCAGGAGATCAATCCGTTCCTGGGCTTTCGAGGTATTCGATATTCGCTGGGTCGTCCGGATATCTTTCGCACGCAACTGCGCGCCATCTGCCGGGCCAGTGCGGAAGGCAATATTCGCGTCATGTTTCCGATGGTCTGCGATCTCTCCGAATTGAAAGCCGCGCGCCGTCTTCTCGACGAGGTGCGGGAGGAATTGCGCCAGAAAAATGTCCCGCAGGCCGAAAAGATCGAGGTCGGCGTCATGATTGAAGTCCCCTCTGCCGCGTTGACTGCCGACATCCTCGCTCGCCACGTCGATTTCTTCAGCATCGGCAGCAATGATTTGATCCAATACACGCTTGCCATCGATCGCGGCAACGAGAACGTCGCCGGCATGTATCAGCCCGCGCATCCCGCCGTGTTGCGCCTCATGCAAACAGTGGTCGAGGCGGCCCATCGCAATAATATTTGGGTCGGCGTTTGCGGGGAAATGGCCTCGGACGTCATCCTCGTGCCGGCGCTCATTGGCCTTGGTGTGGACGAACTCAGCGCGGGTGCCTCCTCCATTCCAAGAATCAAGCGCGCGATCCAGGCCCTCAATTATGAGGAAGCCCGCCAACTCGTCGCCCGTTGCGTTCTCAATGAGTCGGCCGAGGCCAATCAGGCCGAACTCGAGCAAATGGCACGGCGTCTCTATTCTGAGATTCTATAGCAAGCGCCGCCGCCATTCTCGGGCCGCATGCCAGAAGCGCAGTATCCGAACTTGATGCCGGGTTTCGACAACTCGATAAATAATCAAGTAAGCTCCCATAACAATGAATCGTGCACCGATCTTCTCTTCGAAATGTCCACCACGTTGGGGAAAGGTCGTGAGAGATTGCGCCTCCTTCACCAGCTTTCCTGTAAAAGATCGAGCAGCAGCAGGATTATTACGGGCAATATAATGGTGAATTTTCGCCAAGTCTTGCAACGCAAGCCGACCGATGATTACTTCGTAGTCCACGTTTTCACCATCGCCTCGACTTGTTCGATGGGAAAACCGCCTTCCTTCTCGAAGGAGGCATCAGCCTCATCGATAGCAGCCAATAACTCTGGTGAAGCGCTAATCATTTGTTGACGTAAATCGGCGGCGCGAAAGAAGATTTGATTGATCTCTTCCGGCGAAAGCTTCGGTAATTCTTCCAGGATTTCTGTCGCACTCACAGACCCATCTTAGGTCATTTGGAAAAAGGATTCAATCTATCCTTAAATTGATCGGACGACTATTTCCTTTGGTCCAGCACATTCCTGAAGCTCTTGAGATTACATCGACGGCAATAAATCGAATTTTCATCAATTTCGGCTTTGGCCGAATTGATTCTGTTGGATTCGATGCAATTCTATTGCCCTCTTTTCGTTCATCCTTCTAAAATCGCACCCCTATGCAAGTGCTCATCCTCGCCGCCGGTTACGCCACCCGGCTTTACCCGCTCACGCTCGACAAACCCAAGCCGCTTTTGCCCGTCGCGGGCAAGCCCATGATCGAGCACATCATCGATCATCTTGCCTCGGTGAAAGACCTCGGCGAAATGTTCATCGTCACCAACCAGAAATTCGTTTCTCACTTCACCGAATGGTCCGAGAAGTACCGCAAGGAAAAGACTGCCTTCAATTTCAAGATCATCAACGACGGCTCGACGAGCGACAACGACAAGCTCGGCGCAATCGGTGATATCCATCTCGTCATCACCAAGGAAAACGTCAAAGGCGACCTCCTCGTCGTCGCGGGAGATAATCTTTTCGATTCCTCGCTGGCTCCCTTTGTCGAATTCGCCCGCGCGGGCAAGACTCCAGTACTCGCCGTCTATGATGTTGGCGATTTAGAACAGATTAAAAAGTACAACAGCATCAACCTGGACAAAGATGGCGTGATCACATTCTTTGAGGAAAAGCCCAAGAATCCGACTAGCACGCTGACCGGCATCGCCCTTTATTATTTCCCGGCAGATGTGGTGGAAATGATCAAGACTTACATCAAGGAAGGCAATAATCCCGACCAACCGGGTCGCCTCATCCAATGGCTGTATCCGCGCGTGCCGGTGCGTACCTGGACTGTTCCGGGTCGCTGGTTCGACATTGGCAGCAAGGAAACGCTGGAAGAAGCCGATCGCATTTTCGGCAAGTAGCGCCCCGCGGAGGGCCGCATTCCCTCAATTCTCATGACCTCACGCCTGATTGCAATCAACCTGACGCGCGGGGTCAGGCTTACGGAATGCGCCCGTGTCGCCGACGGTTTTTACACCCGACTGGTGGGCCTGCTTCGCGACCGGCAACTCGAGCATGGCAACGGCTTGTGGATCATCCCGTGCAATTCCATCCACAGCATCGGCATGAAGTTCATCTTCGATGCGGTCTTTTTGGACAAGGACTTGCGCGTTGTGCATCTCATGTCCGAAATGAAGCCGTGGCGGATTTCGAAGATGGTCTTTTCCGCCCACAGCGTCCTGGAAATTCCCGCAGGCATCATTTCCCAAACCGCGACGGAGCTAGGCGATCAATTTGAAATGCGCCTGGATATTGTGTCCTAAGTCGTTAAAAATCGCTGGCCCGCAGAGGTGGCCCGGATTAAATTGCCTTATGTTCACGCGGCTACTCTGGCACTGGTTGATTCTCGCCTTCGGGCTTTATCTCATCACCCACATCACGTTCCTGGGGATCTCATCGGATTCCGTGCAGGATTTATTCTGGGCAGCGCTCGTCCTGATTTTGGCCAACACCTTCATTAAACCCATTCTTATTCTCATCAGCCTGCCGCTGGTGCTTTTGACGTTGGGACTTTTTCTTCTCATCATCAATGCGATCATTCTCTACACGCTCCCTCACTTCGTGCACGGCTTTCATGTGCATAATTTCATCTCGGCCTTCTTCGGCTCGTTGTTGCTCAGCTTGATCACCGGTTTTTTCACCGGTTATGAAAGGCGTCACTCCGTCCGGCGCATGAATGCCTCTCCCCGTTCCGGCAAAGTGATCGATATTTGAATCTCCACATTTCAAAGGTGGAACGCTCTTGCCCGTTGCGGACCAGACGGCTAAAAACACAACATGACCCCGATGCGTTGGCTCTATGCCGCTTTTTGGATTTTCATCGGCACCATGCTCATTTGGCAATTTAACACCTACAATGGGCATATTAACCAGGCGCAAGCGGTGACCCCGCCCCAACAGAAACATTTCTATTTCCTCCCCGGGGCGCATTCGACAGATACGCTTGGTCCCGCACCGAAGCCCGACGGTGCCGATATCCAGCAAATTAGCTTCACCTACGATAAGGACACCACTCCCGGTAGTTTTATCTGCCATGTCGTTCTTAAGAATGAAGGCAATATGAAGGGCGTGGGCATCCAGGTTTTGGTGACTCCTTTCCGGGGAATCGTGTTGGGTGACCCCGATGGCGGTCGCGGTCCGGTGCGTACCCTGAGCGATAGTGACCCTATTGCTCAAACCAGCCAATGGGTCACTTTCCCCGATTTGGCTCCCGGTGAATTGAATTCCCAAGACGTGGTTTTCTCCAATTATTCCGGCTATAAGCCGGGCACAAATTCCCATCCTCAGATCCTGTTTCATACGGAAAAACCCAAACCTGCCGCTCCCGGTCCGGTCTTTCCACCTACTCCGTAATTGCATTCCATGAGTCTCAAGAAACGTGTTGTCATCCTGGGCTCTACGGGATCGATTGGCGAAAGCGCCCTCAAAGTCGCGCGAGATATTCCCGATCGCATGGAAATCGTCGGTCTGGCTGCGGGCCGCTCCGCCAAGTCGCTGCTCGCCCAGGCCACCGAATTCAAGCCCCGCGCGGTTGCCCTCTACGATACAGCGGAACTCGATTCCATTCGCGCTCAACTCCCATCTGGCACGGCGTGTCATGGCGGGCCCGAAGGCCTGATCGAACTCGCCACGCTGCCGGAAGCCGATCTCGTTCTGATCTCCATCGTCGGCACGGCGGGACTTGCGCCTGCTCTGGCCGCAATCCGCGCAGGCAAGGCCATCGCCGTGGCCAGCAAGGAGATTCTCGTCATGGCGGGCGAAGAGGTCACCCGCGAGGCCGCGAAGCACAACGTCCCCATCCTGCCGGTCGACAGCGAACACAACGCTATCTTCCAGTGTCTCGTCGGCGAGCCCACGCGCCACATTCGCCGTCTCATCCTTACCGCATCAGGAGGGCCGTTCCGCAAGACACCCGCCGCCGAATTGAACAAGGTCACGCCGGCCCAAGCGCTCAAGCACCCCACCTGGACGATGGGCCGCAAAATTACCATCGACTCCGCCACCCTCTTCAACAAGGGTCTCGAAATGATCGAGGCTCGCTGGCTTTTCGGCGTGCCGATGAATCAAGTTGATGTCGTGGTCCATCCGCAAAGCATCGTCCATTCTCTCGTCGAATTCGTCGATGGCTCGCAACTGGCGCAGCTTAGCCATTCCGACATGTGCTTCCCAATCCAGTACGCCGTCACCTATCCCGAGCGTCTTCCCAATCGTCTTCGTCCGCTCGACTTGGCCGAACTCGGTTCGCTCAGTTTCGAAGCAGCCGATCCCGAAAAATTCCCTGCGCTCCGTCTTGCCCGTGAGGCCGGCAACGCCGGAGGCACGCTCCCCGCCGTCCTCAACGCTGCCAATGAAATCGCTGTCCCCGCTTTTCTGGAGGGCGCCATTCTTTTTCCCGCCATCTGGCATGTCGTCGAGGCTGTCATGCAGCGGCATAAAAACGTCGAGCATCCCAGCTTGGAGGATATCCTCAAAGCCGATGCCTGGGCCCGCGCCGCCGCGCAGGAGGAAGCCGCCAGCCGCAAGATCGAATGTCCTTAAAGATATCTGCGAAGCTTTTTCTCTAAAACAATCCGTCCAATCAGGGGAAACTCACGGTCACCATTTGGCTGTTAATTTCGGATGTGCCTCGAAGGCTGATCTTTCGACAAGCTCAAGATGACGGATTGCTTGGATAGGGATGTAAAAGAATTTCCTTAAATGAGACAGCCCATTACGATCTTTTAACTACAGCCAATTGACAACTTGAGCTATAGTAGCAGGGTTATTCGTTTCCGTTAGCTTCTCCTATCATTCATGAAACAACGTTCCGCCTTCGCCAACCCCCGTTTTCTTGGTTTTCTCGGTTTCTTAATCCTTTTTGTCGTCCCGTTTGGGTACTATCATGGATTTGTTTCCACAGGTTTTGCGCTTCTCACTTTTGCCGAAGTCGTACTCCTCTTTAACATCCTGATTATCGTCCATGAGCTGGGCCATTTCCTCGCCGCCAAATGGTGCGGACTGAAGATCGAGAAGTTCGCCATCTGGTTTGGCAAGCCGCTTTGGTCCAAGAAGATTGACGATGTTGAGTACCTCATCGGTTCCATCCCCGCAGGCGGTTACGTCGCGCTTCCGCAAATGGCTCCGATGGAAACCATTGAGGGTAAGAATGAGACGCCGCGCGAGGAACTGCCTCCCGCCGCGCCCGGCCAGAAAATCATAGTCGCCTTTGCCGGACCGCTCTTCAGCTTCGGTTTGGCACTCGTCTTCGCCACCATCGTTTGGGTCGTGGGAAATCCCGTCCCCGACTCCCAGGCCACCACCACTATCGGCTACGTCCTGCCCGACAGCCCTGCGGACCATGCGCACCTTCAGGCCGGGGATAAAATTATCTCCATCGATCATCATCCGATCACCCGTTTCGGAGGTGTGGGCAATTCCGTGATGTGGCGCATCATGACCAGCACCGATCCGAGCATTCCGGTCGAAGTCCAGCGCGGTGATCAAACGCTGACAATCGATGTCACCCCCAAGGTGGAACCCCACGCCTTCTGGCAACGCAGTTCTCCGCGACGGATCGGCATCGCTCCCGCAATGGAAAAACTCATCGTAAAGAAAGTTTTCCCCTACAGCCCCGCTGCCATGGCCGGAATTGGACCCAAAGATCAGATTGTAGCTCTGCACGGGCAACGACTTTACAGTGACGGACCGATCTTCGATCAACTTAAGAGCCATCCCACCGATCCGATTCAACTCACCGTTCTTCATGATGGTGCGACCCGGGAAGTGACTCTAACTCCGGAGAAACCGATATCGCCTCAAGAATTACCCAAGGACGACCCGCAAACCAATATCGGCATCTACTCATGGGAACCCGGCGTGACCCTCGTTCATCCGAATCCGATTGAGCAAGTCGGCGAAAGCGCACAGGCCGTCATCGGCACGTTGGAAGCGCTCTTTACGCCGCATACCACGGTCGGAGCCTCGCAACTCAGCGGCCCGATCGGCATCATGAATGTCCTCTTCATGGTGCTTAGCAGTGAAAACGGCTGGCGTTTGGCGCTCTGGTTCGCCGTCGTCATCAACGTAAATTTGGCGATGCTCAATATGTTTCCGTTTCCGATTCTCGATGGCGGGCACATCACCCTTTCCATCATCGAATGGATACGGAAACGTCCGCTCAGCATGGCCATTCTCGAGCCGCTTCAGACCGCCTGTGCGCTCTTTCTCATGGGCTACATGCTCTACATCACCTTCTTCGACGCCCAGGATTCCATCAAGATGGCCTCCGGTTCCGACCAAGAAATCAAGTTCGCGCCGAAGCAGGGATCGCCGTAGGTAGCCGCTCTGCGGATTGACGTCCCTTTTCTTGAGGTTTACCCTGACATCATGACATTAGGCACAGTCGAGATCGAGAAAGTGCAAAAGTACCTTGAGAATCCCGGCAAGGGACTCGACGCGCTGAACCTCGCTTTTGCCCAAACTGACCAGAAGGAGTCTCCTGTATCGGGCAAGACTTTAGCTCGGCGTTTGAAGGGATTGTTGAGCAAGGAAAAAGCAGAGCATCTTGAGCAGCAGGTCAATGAAAGTTGCGAGCAGATAGATGATTGATTGTGCTCTCGATACCTGCACCCTCATCGATTTGATGAAAGGGCGCAAGGATGCAGAGAAAGCTGTCAGTTCATTCGTCCATGTAAGTATTTCCCATGTCGTTTTGGGCGAATTGCTTATTGGTGGTCATAAGGCGGCAAATCTCCGTGAAATGGACAAAATTCTTGAAGCTCTCAAAGGCATTTCCATTCTGAACGGAAATGCTCTTACCGCCGCTATCTATGCGGAATTGCGCTTTGCGTTGGAGCAACAGGGAAATCGCATTCCGGAGAATGATCTGTGGATTGCGGCCGTTTCACTTCAGGCCAACATTCCGCTGGTCACACGCGATGAACACTTCCTTCGGGTGCCGCAGCTAAAAGCTTTGATCTATTGAGAACACGAATCGCTGCCCTCCTCCGGAGCTGCTAGTGTCCTAATTTTGGGGTTTATATACCTATTTGGATCCCGCTGGCCTTAGACGATTGATGGGCCTATCGTTCCAACATGGGGCAAAAAGTGACAACAGAGGTTAACTTCAAAGCCGATCAAACTAGCCCTCCTGATCTTTAGCTTAGGTTTTATTGCGTCGATGTTGGGAGTAATTTTCGGGGAGGATGACCTGCGCCTTTGGTGTGTCGTTGGCGCACTAATTTCCTTGGTCGGATTGTTGTTCACGAGAATAGTCCGCTGGTGGGTAAATGGGTAAACTTATCTACCTGTGGTTAGGACATTCCTCCTGAGCTTGCCCTCCCGCCCATTCGATTCTAAGCTGTTCGCCTCATGTCTCCCGTCCCTTATTGCCATAATCCGTACCACTATCAGCGCCGCATCTCCCGTGAGGTCCGCGTCGGCAAGGTCGGCATTGGCGGCGCCAATCCCGTCCGCGTCCAGTCGATGCTCACCTGCGACACCATGGACACCCGCGAATGCGTCAAGCAGACCCTCGACCTCGTTGCGGTCGGCTGCGAAATCGTCCGCATCACCGCGCCCACCGTCAAGGACGCCGCCAATCTCAAGAACATCAAGGCCGAGTTGACCGCCGCGGGTTGCGACGTGCCCATCGTCGCCGACATCCATTTCAAGCCCGACGCCGCCATGGAAGCCGCGCAATGGGTCGAAAAAGTCCGCGTCAATCCCGGCAACTTCGCCGACAAAAAGAAATTCGCCATCCGCGAGTACACCGACGACCAGTACGACGAGGAGCTCGCGCGCATCGATGAGACCTTCAAGCCTCTTGTCGATCTCTGCAAGGCGAGGAAAATCGCCATGCGCATCGGCACCAACCACGGCTCGCTCTCCGACCGCATCATGAACCGTTTCGGCGATACGCCCGCGGGCATGGTCGAAAGCGCCGTCGAGTTCGCCCGTATCGCCCGCAAGTACGGCTATCACGACTTCATCTTCTCGATGAAATCGAGCAACCCCAAGGTCATGATCAACGCCTACCGGTTGCTCGCCGCACGCCTGCTTGAGCTTGGTCCCGACTGGAATTATCCATTGCATCTCGGCGTCACCGAGGCCGGTGACGGCGAAGATGGCCGCATCAAAAGCGCCATCGGCATCGGCGCGCTTCTTTCCGACGGCCTTGGCGATACCATCCGCGTCTCGCTTACCGAGGACAGCGTCCATGAAATTCCCGTTGCCCGCGCCCTCGTCGCCCTGGCTGGCAAACACGTCAACGATCAAAAGCCGCCGCAGGAACCGCCGCTTAGTTTTGATCCCTACGTCTTTGGCCGCCGCGCATCCGAAGAAGTTACCTTGATGAAGGGTGACGGAATCATCGGCGGCGCGTCGCAATCGACCCGCGTCGGAGCGACTCTCAATATCTTCCAGGCCATCGAACACAAGCGCGTGCAACTCGGCGACCTCTTCCCCGATTTCGTCATCGAAAAGGAATCGATCATTGAGGTCGATCCGCACGACAGCAAGGCCCTCGATTTCCTCGCCTCCGCGCACGCCGCCCATGTCGTCACCATTGCGGACGGCTGCACGCTCTCGCCCATCGTCGCTTTCCGTTATCTCGCCGCGCAGATCCCCGCCAAGCACCCGATCCTGCTTAAGGACACCTTTAATCCGCCCAAGGCCGGCGACAAACCCGATGTCCTCGACACCATGCTCAGCGCCTCCGCCAATCTTGGTGCGCTTCTCTGCGACGGCATCGGCGACGCCATCCTCGTTCGCGGCGAACCCGGCCCCGGCGCCAGCGTCCGGCTTGCCTTCAACATCCTTCAATCGGTCGGCAACCGCATCTTCAAGACCGACTACGTCGCGTGTCCCTCCTGTGGGCGCACGTTATTCAATCTGCAAACCACCACCGCCAAGATCCGCGAATCGACCAACCACCTCAAGGGCGTCAAGATCGCCATCATGGGTTGCATCGTCAACGGCCCCGGCGAAATGGCCGATGCCGATTTCGGCTACGTCGGCGGCGCGCCCGGCAAGGTCAACCTCTACATCGGCAAGACCCCCGTCAAATTCAACATCCCCGAAGGCGAAGCCGTCGAGCGCCTCGTCGACCTCATCAAGGAAAACGGCAAGTGGGTCGATGCGCCGGTTCCGGTCGCGGCTAGTTAGCCATCCCGCACCACGGGATGGCTCCCTTCCGTCATCCTGAGCTTGTCGAAGGATCAGTTCAGCCTCCCCTAATCCTGTAAATCTTGTTAATCCTGTCAAAAATAATTCCCCTGTCTTTTCCCTTCAGTAAATTCCGTAATTCCGTTAATTCCGTCAAAATTTTCATATGACTTCCTCCGCCATCCGCCAAAGCTTCCTCGACTTCTTTAAGGAGAAGCAACACACCATTGTGCCTTCCAGCTCTCTATTGCCCGATTCCCCCAATCTTCTCTTTACCAATGCGGGCATGAACCAGTTCGTGCCGATCTTCCTCGGCCAGTCTGCATGCCCCTACAAGCCCGCGCGCACCGCCGACACCCAAAAGTGCATCCGCGCCGGCGGCAAGCATAACGATCTTGAGGACGTCGGATTCGACACCTATCACCACACCTTCTTCGAGATGCTCGGCAACTGGTCCTTTGGCGATTACTTCAAGAAGGAAGCCATTGAATGGGCGTGGGAACTCGTCGTGGGCCGTTGGAATTTTCCCGCCTCACGCATCTACGCCACCATCTACTCGCCCGGCCCCGGCGACCCCTCCAGCCTCGACCGCGAAGCCCACGAACACTGGTCGGAAATCTTTATCGCCGCCGGTCTCGACCCCGCCTACCACGTCGTCCACGGCAACAAAAAGGACAACTTCTGGATGATGGGCGACACCGGCCCCTGCGGCCCCTGCTCCGAGCTCCACGTCGACCTCACCCCCGGCCCGCGCGATCTCGATATCAGGCGCCAAATCGACGGCCGCAACCTCGTCAACAAGGGCGACGCCCGCTGCATCGAAATCTGGAACCTCGTCTTCATCCAGTTCAATGCCAACCCCGACGGTACCTTTACCGATCTCCCTGCCAAGCACGTCGACACCGGCATGGGCTTCGAGCGCGTCACCTCGATGATCCAGGGCACCAAGGGCCTCACTGATTTCAGCCAGTCCGGAAAAATCTCCAACTACGAGACCGACGTCTTCCGCCCCATCTTCGACGAACTCGAAAAAATCACCGGTCACAAATACACCTCCACGCTTCCCGTTTCCGCGCAGAATTTGACCGAGCAGGAAAAGATCGACGTCGCCTTCCGCGTCATCGCCGACCACATCCGCACCCTCAGCTTCTCCATCGCTGATAGCATCCAGCCCAGCAACGAGGGCCGAGGCTACGTCCTCCGTCGCATCCTCCGCCGCGCCGTTAAATATGGACGCAACCTAGGACTCCGTGAACCGTTCTTGGGCAAACTCGTGCCTGTACTCGGCAACACCATGGGTCACATCTTCCCCGAAGTCGTCACCAAGGCCGATCTCATCAAGAAGACCCTGACCAACGAGGAGGAGAGTTTTTTTCGTACACTTGAGCGCGGAATTGAACTTTTTGAAAATTGGATTGATCCAAATACGGACGTAGAAAGCATCTCTGAAGTAAAAGATCTGCGCTTAGATGGACAGGTTAAGAGCATTTCCGGAGATGTTGCTTTCAAGCTCTACGACACCTACGGCTTCCCCCTTGATCTCACCGAACTCATGGCTCGCGAACGCGGCCTCACCGTCGACATCGCCGAATTCAATCGCCTGATGGACGAGCAAAAGGAAAGAGGTCGGGCGGCTCAAAACGTAAATGTCATCAAGTTAGCTCGTAATTCCGATTACGATGGGACGACGAAATTTATTTACGACGCATATGTAGTCGAAACTATCGTCAGGGGAATTTCCGGAGAACGCATGTCCACCCAGATGCTTGATGTTTCAACTTTTGTGCCTGAAGCCACTCCTCTATATCCCGCGATGGGTGGACAGGTCGGAGATACGGGATCTGCCGAAATCACGCTCGATAATGGGAAGATCTTATCGGTTAAGATTGAAAGCGTAGAGAGGATCGCTTCTGGTGCAATTTTTCACGATCTAAGCCAACCAGTTACTGGCGTTGACGGATTGGAGCCCATTCGTATTGCAGTTGATGAATCCCGCCGTCACAAAATCGAGGCGCATCATTCCGCCACGCACCTCCTCAATTGGGCGTTGCGAAAAGTCCTGGGCAATACCATCACGCAAAAAGGTTCCTATGTCGGTCCCGACCGCCTTCGCTTTGATTTTTCCCATGGTGCAGCGCTGACACCTGAGGAGCTCGCCGAAGTCGAAAAGCTGGTGAACGAAAAGATCAGCACCGACGTTCCGGTGAAATGGGAGGAACGCCCCTACTCCGAGGTGAAGGGCGATCCCTCCATCCTCCAGTTCTTTGGCGACAAATACGGCGACATCGTCCGCGTTGTTTCCATCGGTGATTTCTCGAAGGAGCTGTGCGGTGGCACCCATGTCCGCGAGTCGGGCAAGATCGGTTACTTCAAGATTCTTTCCGAAGGCGCAATTGCCGCCGGCATCCGCCGCATCGAGGCTGCCAGCGGATCGTCGCTGATCGAGCATGTGCGCGAACATCTCCCGAAGCAGGACGAACAGCACTCCACGCTGCTTCTGCGCAAGCCCGATCTCGCCCCGCTTCCGAGCCAGTCTTTATCCGATAACGAATCGCCCGCCGCTTTCTGGAAGTATTGGGAAGACCGCGTCGCCGCCCTGCACGCCGCTACCGCCCTCGTCGCCCAGCATGAGAAGGACGAGGCAAAGCAACTCGAAGCCACATTCCAGAAACGCGCCGCAGAAGACGCGCCCGCGCTCATCGCCTCCGCGCAGACGATCAAGGAAATTCCGTTCCTTGTCCGGCAAGTCACCGGCTCGTCCACCTATCTTCCCGTCCTTGCCGATGCGCTTAAATCACGCTGGCAGGGTGTCACCGTTCTCGCGACCGTCGATCAAGGCAAGGTTGCGTTGCTCTGTTCCGTCTCGCCCACTTTCACCAAGAAAGTCCAAGCGGGAAAAATCATCCAGGCCATCGCTCCGCTGGTCGGTGGCAAGGGCGGCGGTCGCCCCGAGCTTGCCCAAGGTGGCGGTGCCAATCCCGATGGAGTGACCACCGCGCTCGCCAAGGCGGAGGAACTCCTTGGTAGCGCTTGAGCTTCGCTTAAAAATGCTGTCATCCTGAGCGAAGGCGAGCCGAGGAACTCACTTTCTTCAAATAACGACACCCGAGCTGCAGTCGAAGGACCTATATTGATGAACCGTAACGTGCCAATGGCGGCAAATGACCCTGATAAGAAAGGAACGTCTCTCGCCGATTCGGAGCGCGGCAAACCGGCCACACAAGTAATAAGTCCTCGTCGCAGTTGAGCGTTTTATTTGATTCGGGCGTAGGTCCTTCGACTGCGGCTCGGGAAAATCCTTTGATAAACCACATGCTTGGACTCACCTTCGCTCAGGATGACGATCATTTTTTACACACACCTCTACTCATGCTACCCTTAATCAAATGAAAGTTCCTGCCAAGAAACCCGCGTCGAAAAAAGCCAAACCGGGCATCGACTCAATCGACTCCGTTCTGCGCGACATCCGCGCGGGCAAGCCGGTCATCGTGGTCGATGATGCCGAGCGCGAAAACGAAGGCGACCTCATCCTCGCGGCGGAAAAGGCGACGGCGGAAAGCGTCAATTTCATGATGCGCTTCGGACGCGGTCTCATCTGCGCGCCGATCACCAACGAACGCGCCGCGCGCCTGGGCCTCAACCGCATGGTTCTCGACAATCGCGAGAGCTTCAAGACCGACTTCACCGTTTCCGTCGACGCCACAAATCATATCACCACGGGCATCAGCGCCGAAGACCGCGCGAAGACCATTCGTCTCCTTGCCAATCCGAAGTCCCAGCCTGGCGACCTCGTCCAGCCCGGCCATATTTTTCCGCTGCGCGCCAAGGCCGGCGGCGTGCTCCAGCGCAGCGGCCACACCGAGGCGGCGGTCGATCTCGCGCGCCTCGCCGGGCTCGATCCCTCCGGCGTCCTTTGCGAAATCGTCAAGGACGACGGCACCATGGCGCGTCTGCCCGATCTCCTTCAGTTCAAGAAAAAGCACAAGCTCAAGCTCTGCACCATTCTCGATCTCATTGAGTATCGCCGCCGTCGCGAAAAGCTGATTGAACTCGAGCAGCGCGTGAAATTGCCGACCGACTACGGCACCTTCGATCTTCTCCTCTATCGCGCCACGATGAACCAGGAGCATCATCTCGCTTTGGTTAAAGGCGATGTTGCCGACGGCAAACCGGTGCTTGTCCGCGTTCATAGCGAATGCCTCACCGGCGACGTCTTCGGTTCGCGCCGCTGCGATTGCGGAAGCCAGCTTCACACCGCCTTGCAACAGATCGAGCAGGCCGGTCGCGGCATCCTGCTTTACATGCGGCAGGAGGGGCGTGGCATTGGTCTTGCCGCCAAGATTCACGCCTACAAATTGCAGGAGGACGGTTTCGACACGGTCCAGGCCAACATCAAGCTCGGCTATCCCTCCGACCTGCGCGAATACGGCTTGGGCGCGCAAATTCTTTTCGATCTCGGCGTAAGGCAGATTCGGCTGCTGACCAATAACCCCAAGAAGGTCGTCGGGCTCGCTGGCTACGGATTACAAATTGTGGAAACCGTCCCGATCAAGATCGAGGCCAACGTCCACAACAAGGCCTATCTCCGTACCAAGCGCACGAAGATGGGGCATCTCATTTAGCTTCCGTCGTCCTGAGCTTGTTAAAGGAAGATCCCCTTGATTTCTGGGGCCGTGCAGGAAATCACGGTCGCCTGCGCCAATCTTCAGCAGGAAACTCAGGTCAATTTCTTTCTCGCTCCCACGATGGCGGAAATTCTCAACAAACGGGGAGGAACGCCCAACGTCTGGCGCGCCGGCCAATTTCGCCACGCCGCCGAACTGGCTTTCCAGAATGTCAATCGTAGGGCCGCGCCTTCTTCTTATACCGGCACATTTTATGTTACCAAGAATCATGAGGATCCCACGCTGCGGGTGGGCTATCAGACAGCGAGCAATTGGGGCAGTTACAATCCCCGCTGATGCAGTACACAGCCGAAGCTTACAATACGCGCAAGACAACCATCGCCGAACAAGCGTGTCCCTCGGAAATTGGCGGATATGCCTTTAGCACAGACACCGGGGGCGCTCCTCCAGCCAATCCTTTTCATGCCGCCTTTGCCAACGCCGGAGGCACCAGCATGGCCATTGCTCTTAATGGAGATACTACCGCCTCAAACGGCAACAACTACGCTTGGACTTCCTTGGGCGTGAATCGTTTCGGACGGGTGAACTGGGATACGCGGCTCGGTCCTTCCGATGGGGCCTATAACATTGCGGCGGGCGGTACCACGCAAGGCTTCGGTGTTTCGTTTGGGCCGACCCGGCTTTCGGGCGGCGTCTGGCAACGGTTGGCCAGCAACCCCGGCACTTGGTCCGGCGTTTTTACCACGACACTGGCCACGCCAGTCAGTATGTAACCATGGGCAACCCAACCATGCTTCCCTCGGGAAGAGCGGCCCGGACCATTTGCGGTTGGGCCAAGTCCAACTCGACCGCTGCCGGTTATCGTTGGATCGCCTCCTACGGAACCAACTCCACTGGCGAAGCCATGTTCATCGGTATGAATGGAACAACTCTGGACGCCGGTGCTTACGCAAGTGATTTGACCGTTGCTAACTTCTGGGACACCAACTGGCACTTTATCGCGCTCACCTACGACGGTACGACGGCCAATCTGTACGACGATGGGGTTTTAAAGGCCAGTGCGGCTGAGACATGGGGGGGGGGCGAGTCGGTGCTCATCGCCATTCGGTCCGAGGGCAAGGCCGCGGCGTTGCCCTCGGCCAATTCGTCGGGATTCTCCAGCTGCGACCAATGGCATCTTGAACAAAAGCTTGCCTCCGAGGCTGCTCTTCGCTTGAATGAAAGACTGCGCTTGATAACCCGGCCTTGGCTTGGTGGCGCAGAGGCAACCTTTAACCCTACTCCGCCTAGGTAAAGGCGGTTTTGTTGTCTTTAGATAGTATGTCGACCCGTCAGGTCGGCCAGACAAAGTACCCGGCGCTTAGCGCCCTTTAAATCCCATGAGTGCAACCATGCAAGAATTGTTAGGCAAAACGATGAAGACGTTTGCCGAAGGCAGTATCGTCAAGGGACGCATCCTGCAAAAGCGTACCAATGAAATCCTCGTCGATATCGGCTACAAGTCCGAGGGCGTCATCAGCCTGAGCGAATTCGAGGATGACGAAAATCTCGAAGTCGGCTCCGAAGTCGAAGTGCTCCTCGAGCGCCTCGAAAATGACGAAGGCATGGTCGTTCTCTCCAAGGAGAAGGCCGCCCAGAAACAGAACTGGGAAAAGATCGTCCATATTTTCAACAACGGCGGACTGATCACCGGCAAGGTGAAGGCCGTGGTCAAGGGCGGTCTGATGCTCAATGTGGGCGTCGAGGCATTTCTGCCCGGCTCGCAGGTCGATATCATCGCGCCGAAAGATCTCCGCATTTACGAAGGCAAGACCCTCGAGTGCAAAATCGTCAAACTGAACGAGGAGCGCAAGAATGTCGTTCTCTCCCGCCGCGAACTGATTGAGGCGGAACGCGCGGACAAACGCTCGAAGCTGCTCGGCGGCATCGAAAAGGGCGGCACGGTCAAGGGCATCGTGAAGAACATCACCGATTTCGGCGCCTTCATCGACCTCGACGGCCTCGACGGCTTGCTGCACATCACCGACATGAGCTGGAGCCGCCTCAATCACCCGAGCGAAATGCTCAAGGTGGGCCAGGAAATCGAAGTGCTTGTGCTCGATATCGACCGCGAGAAGGAACGCGTCTCGCTCGGTTTGAAGCAGAAGACGATGAATCCTTGGGACCAGATCGCCGAGAAATATCCGGTGAACATGAAGGTCAAGGGCAAGGTCACGAACCTCGTGCCGTACGGCGCATTCGTGGAACTGGAACCGGGCATCGAAGGTCTCGTCCACGTTTCCGAACTCAGCTGGACCAAGCGCATCGCGCGTCCCGCGGATGTGCTCACCCAGGGCCAGGAACTGGAAGCGATCGTGCTCGGCGTCAGCAAGGAAGACCAGAAAGTCTCCCTCAGCGTACGCCAGCTCGACACCAATCCTTGGGAAGTCGTCACGGGCAAGTACCCGACCGGCACCCGCGTCAAGGGCAAGGTCCGCAATCTCACCGCTTACGGCGCGTTTGTGGAACTCGAAGAAGGCATCGACGGCATGATCCACGTCTCCGATCTCTCATGGACTCGCAAGATCAATCATCCTTCCGAAATGTTGAAGAAGGGCGACGATATCGAAGCCGAGGTGCTCGAGATCGACAAGGCCAACCAGCGCATTTCGCTGAGCCTGAAACATCTCTCCGACGATCCGTGGAAGTCGATCGAGGAACGCTACAAGATTGGCGATCTCGTCACCGGCAAGGTCAGCAAGGTGGCCAGCTTTGGCGCCTTCATCCAGCTTGCGGACGAAATCGACGGCTTGGTGCACATCTCGCAGATCAGCAATGATCGCGTCGAGAAGGTCAAGGAAGTGCTCAAGATCGGACAGGACGTCTCGGCCCGCGTCATCAAGGTGGACAAGACGGAGCGCCGCATCGGCCTCTCCATCAAGGCCGCCGATTACACGCCCGAACAGATCGAGCGCGAGAAGGAAAACTACGAGGCCCTCAAGCCGGGCGAAGAGCTCAGCTCGATGGAAGCCGCCTTCGACCGCGCCGAAGAGGACTACCGTCCCGGCGAAAGCAAGAAGACCAAGTAAGCTGGTCGCCGTCGCTGTTCCTAGCGGCGGATGCCTTCCTTTCACAAAAGCGCGAGCGGGGAAACCTGCTCGCGCTTTTTCGTGTCCTGAATTGGGGACGGATTTCGCGCAACGACGCAACGTTCGCCACGAAAGACAGGGTACTCAATTTCTGACGTTGCGTTCGTTGCGTCGTTGCGCGAAACATCTCCGTCATCCTGAGCTTGTCGAAGGATCAGTTCAGTCGCAGCCTTGGTCACGGCCCATAAAAATTTCCATGCCTATCATTCGCTGCGCTACAGAATCTGATGAAGAAGCCGTGTTTCCATTAGCTACGCTTTTATCCCCCAAGTTCATAATCGAGAGAGCCTCATTTGCGTCTGCATTTGAGCAATTGCGCGCGTCAGAGGATGTTTACCTGCGAGTACTCGAAGAATCTGGCATAGTGATCGGCTATCTCCTCGGATGGAGCCGCCTGGCGTTCTATTCAAATGGCCCTGTTGGGTGGGTCCAGGAAATTGTGGTGCATCCCGATTACCGCCGGCGCAAACTGGGGAAGTTATTGATGAACGACTTTGAGAAATGGGTGGCCCTTCGAGGAGGACGCCTGATGTCTTTAGCTACGCGAGGGGCAACCGAATTTTATCTGGCGTTAGGTTACATGGAGTCCGCCACTTATTATAAGAAATCGATCTAAACCCGCTCTTCCATCATCCTGAGCTTGTCGAAGGATCGGTTTAGTCGCAGCTTCTGGTTCATGGCCTGCGGAGCCCACCAAGCCGCGCTGTGGATTTTCGCTAACCTGGCTCCATAGCAGAATCCTAAAAGAGAGACTTTCGCCGAAATCTCGAATAGATTAAATCTTTCATCATGGCCCAATCTCACACTCGAATTTTCCTCGTTCGCCACGGCGCGACCGTCCTTACCGACGAAGATCGTTTCGCGGGCGAAACCGATGTTCAACTTTCCGACGAAGGCCGCCAGCAGGCGCGACGCCTCGCCACCCGCCTTGCCGGGGAAAAAATCGCCGCCGTCTACGCCTCGACCATGGGGCGCACCATGGAAACCGCGCGACTTCTGGCCGAGCCGCACAAACTGGAAGTGCAGCCCCGTTCCGGCCTGCGCGAAATCTCCCACGGCCATTGGGAGCAAATGACCCGCAAGGAAGTCGAAGCCAAATATCCGCAGGAAGCCCTCGAGTGGGAAAAGGACCCCTACACCTTCGCGCCAGCCGGTGGCGAAAGCGGCCTCGCCGTCACCGCGCGCGCGTTGCCGACACTCATTGAACTGGTGCGCACTCATGCCGGGGAAAACATCATGGTTATCTCGCACAAAGCGACGATCCGGCTCCTTCTCAGCACCTTGCTTGGTTTCGATCCGCGCCGCTATCGCGACAACCTCGATCAAAGTCCTGCCGCGCTGAATATCATCGATTTCAAGGACTGTACCCGCGCGCGCCTCACTCTCTTCAACGACACCTCCCATTACACCGAAGCCGGCCTCGCCATCCCCGCCGTTCCCGCTGCGCGCCTCTCCCGCTGGTGGAGCGAATCTGTCCCGCGCCAGGCGATTTAGCTTCCTCTCCTTCGGGTGGCCCGGACAACTCGTTGTCCGGGTTCGCAAAGCGAACAGGAGGTCACCGGCGACTTTCACTTTCCTCATTCCATCATTCAGGGCCTGTCGATGGATCAGTTTCGTTCCCTTTGGGGGAGGGAGCCAAACCGCGAAATGCCTGCCTCCTCTTTCCTACTTTTTGCCGGCCTGCCATTCCTCCAGTACCTTCTTTTGCAGCGCCACCATATTCCAAGTGTCATGTCCAATCAGGTACCCTTCGGCCTCAAGCGCAGCAAACATGGGCATCCGCACTTTGGGTGGCAAATGGCTGTGTTCGCATTCGATGCAGGAGGGGCGCACTGGCATGGCCAAGGCCATCCGCACGACTTCCGCATCGAAGCCTTCGGTGTCGATGAGCAGGAGATCGATCTGGGGCAGGCCCAGTTCGGCGACCAAACCGGCCAAGGTGCGACACGGTACGGTAATCCGCTCAATCTGGTCCGCAGGAATGCCATAGCGGATGAGATGCGTCCGGTCAAAGGAAGAGAGCCCGAGGATGGGAGAGAGTTTGGTGCTGCGGGATGCGCTGTCCCGGACCCGATAAAGATAAGCTTCACCGTCCTTGTCACCGATCGCCGTCTGAATCAACGTTACATTGGGAACGCCTTCATAAGACTTTTGCAAAAGGGCAAAAGCCGCAGGATTCGGCTCGATCAAGACCGAGCGCGTTCCGCCCGCCAAAATAAATTGCACGAGAGGATCATCCGCGCCGTCGCAGGCGCCCACCTGCATGATCGTCGTTGTGCCGCCCCGCGCGCGATAGTACGCCAGGATAAGACTCAGCGCATAGAGGGAATTGGCCGGCAATATCTTTCGCCGGTTGCGAATCTCGTAAGGCGTCATCGTCATGAGCCATTGAATAAATCTGATGATCCGCAGTCGCATAGGGAGGATGAAACCTATATCCCCGGCGCCCGCTTTGTACACGCAAAATTCTTTTCCATTGCCTTCAGCGTTGGTGGCCCGGACAACTCGTTGTCCGGGTTCGCGAAGCGAACAGGAGGTCACCCGTGATCTTCACTAACTAATCATTCGTTTTCTCACACCCATTTGAACCGCCTCTTCAAAATCCGTTGCATTTATCCCGATACTCCCGCACCATAGTCGCTTGCCTATGGAATCGGAGCTTTTATCTGTCACGTTGCCTGAAAACTTATCACCTGTTTTAGCCGAAAAGCTCAAACTCCTTGCCCCCGGAACCTACTGCCTTCACCGCAGTTGGGGATTTGGAAAAATCAAGGACTGGAACAACGCCACCGAGAGCGTCACCATCGATTTCAAATCGAAGCAGGGTCATGTCATGCAATTCGCCTATGCCGCGGAATCGCTGACTCCCCTCGCGCCCGACCATGTTTCCATCCAGAAGGTCGAATCGATTGCCGCACTGCGTGAGAAAGCGGAAAAGGATCCCGTTGCGGTCATCCAGGATTGCATCCGCAGCCTTGGTCCGCAGGCCACCGCTGATGGCATCCAGGCCCTTTTAAGTCCCGATGTCATCCCCGACGCCGCCTATAAGAAATGGTGGGACAGCGCCAAGCGCGCCCTGAAAAAGAATGGGCATTTCTACGTCCCCGGCAAAAAGAACGAGGCCCTCCGTCAACTCGATGCCCCCAGCGCTCTCGGTGAAGGCGCGCTGGAAAATCTGCGCCTCGCCAATGGCCCCAAGGCCGTGCTACTCGCGCTTAGTTCGGTGGCCAAGTACTGGTCCGAAATCAAAAGCGAAGCCGTTCTCAACGAAGTGGCTGAACTCCTCAACGCCACGCTTTCCAAAATTCCCAAGTCGCAATTGCCGATCCAGATCGAACTGGCCCTCGCCCGCGATGAATTTTTCATCCAGGCCGGACGCGAGCGCGAAAAAGGTCCCGGCGCCATCACTGCCCTGACCCCGCAAGGTTCCCCCGCGCTCAGCAATCTGCTCGACGCGCTGCCAGGTTCCCGCCAGCCGAAATTGCTCGAAGCCCTGCGCGTTGGTCTTCCCGATGCGTGGCCCGCGTTGTTTGTGGGTCTCATCCCCCGCGCCAATGGCCGCGTCGCCGAGGTCATCACGGAAGCCTTCCAGGCCGCCAATCGCGAAGCCGATGTCCAGACCGCCGTCAATCGTTACATCCGTGAGCGCAACATCACCTGTGATTTCCTCTTCTGGCTTTGCAAGAATCGTCTCCCCGTTTACAGCCAGTTGATCGAGCCCCAGCTTTTCATGGCGATTCTTTCCGTCTTGGAAAAAGACCAGTTCTCCGAGATCAAAAAGGGTACCAAGCTTTACGAACTCGTCCTCGGCGACAAGCCCCTTATCGCCGCCATCCTCAAGGACGCGCCCGTCGCCGATGTGCGCGATATCACCCGCGCCATTCTGCTCAGCCCTGTATTCGAGGAACTCGACAAGCGCTCGCTGCTCGCCGCGATCATCAAGCTTTATCCCGAAGTCCAGGCCATGGTCGTCGGCACCGACAAGACCGCCGCGCCCGAGGCGAAGATCATTGTCTCCTGGACCAGCCTCAAGCGCCGCGAGGCCGAACTGGAAGACATCGACAAGAACCAGATTCCGCAAAACAGCAAGGACATCGGCATCGCCCGCGGTTACGGCGACTTGCGCGAGAACGGCGAATTCAAGGCGGCCAAGGAAATGCAGACCATCCTCGCCCGTCGCAAGGCCGAACTCGAGCAGATGCTTGCCCGCGCCGAGGCCACCGAGTTCATCAATCCCGACACCTCGAAGGTCGCACTCGGCACTAGGGTCACCCTCAAGGACGTCAAATCCGGCGAGGTTCTGGTCTTCACCATCCTCGGCGCTTGGGACAGCGACCTTTCCAAGGGAATTATTTCTTACCAGACAGCGGTGGCACGTGCGTTGCTCAATCACACGGTCGGCGAGCGGATCGAACTCTCCACTGATGAAGGTGGCACGCGCCACGTCATCATTGAAAAAATTGAACCCCACGACATCGACTTGTCCATTCCTTCTTAAGACGTACC
>Ga0206926_1002_pt1 | contig 75533 bp, 82 predicted proteins | sample Alteio_BWOrgHeat_59_FD_152955 | JGI IMG/M metagenome (GOLD analysis project Ga0206926, IMG submission 152955) | Enriched cells from forest soil in Barre Woods Harvard Forest LTER site, Petersham, Massachusetts, United States -... | ecosystem: Environmental > Terrestrial > Soil > Temperate forest >... | reverse complement strand
GCCGGGCGGCGCAAGTTCCAGCGGTGTGTTGTTACCGCCGCGATGGCGCTGGCGAGGGCGGATCATGTTGGCCATGAAGCGCAGCCCCCAGATGAGGAAATCGGGATCGAGCCGCCAGCGGATCCGGAACGCCGGATCGCGGCCGACGAGGATGGCCGGCAGATGCTTCAAAAGCGCGGGCGAGGCCATGGCGTCGCCATAGGCCCAGGAAAGTTGGGCGGCATTGCCGGCGCTCGCTCCGCGACCAGGCCCAGGCGCGGCGTCGATCAATATCACCTCATGATCGGCGCGAGCCAGCAGATAGGCAGACGCTACACCGACAACGCCCGCCCCGATGACCGCGATCCGCATGGTGTTAATCCTCTGCGCACAGAATAGCGGTCAGTTCGATTTCCACGGGCACCCCACGCGGCAATGACGCCACGCCAATGGCGACCCGCGCATGCGGCCAGGATCCGGGAAATGCCTCGCGCAGCAGTTCGGAAGCTCCGTCCACCACCGCGCCATGCTGGGTAAAATCGGCGGTGGCTGCAACATATCCCGCAAGCCGCACGAACCCTTCACGCGGTCGAGCCGGCCGGCGATGCGTTCCAGTTGCGCCAGCGCATTGAGCAGCGCCCAGCGTGCACATCCGCGCCCGGCTTCCAGGGAAACATCCTTGCCCAGATGGCCAGTCGCCACGACGGCCTTGTCCCTGATCGGTACCTGTCCGGACACGGTTACGGCATCGCCGCTGCGGATCGCGCCGACGAACGCGCCGGGAGGCGCGGACGCTTCCGGCAAGGCAAAGCCGAGGGCGGCGAGGCGCTGCCGCACGGCGCAAGGGGGCTGCGACACAGTCTCCTGGAGGGAGCGATGTTCCGCGCTGCGTTCCACGAAATCGCGCAGGATCGCCTTGTCGAAATCGGTCAGCCGATACTCAGGATGCCATTGGACCCCGAGGCAGAAGCCGCCCGTGTCGCCTTCGAAGGCCTCGATGACGCCATCGCGTGCCCGCGCCGCGACACGGAAGCGCCCGATCCCGGTGAGCGCATGCCGATGCAGGCTGTTCACGTCGATCTCGCTCCTGCCGAGAATGCCAGCAAGGCCGCTCGCGGCCTCGATGGTGACCCTGTGGGCCAACCGGTCGGGAACGGCGCCTGGCATATGTTCAACCGGTTGGCCGACGGGCTGTGGCAGACAGGTGACGAATGTGCCGCCCAGCCACTCGCCGATAAGCTGCATGCCGTGGCAAATGCCGAGCAGCGGCTTTCCGGATTCCAGCGTCTGCCGGACAAGCTCGCGTTCGAATTCGCGCCGTTCCGATGTGGCTTCCAGGCCAGGCGTGGTGCCGGTGATCACGACACCGTCGGCAAGGTCGAGAGCGGCGCGGATATCAGGCGTTTCATAGGGCAGGATGAGCGCGGTGCCACCGGCCTCGCGAATGGCTTCCGCGTAATTCGCCCGCACGACATATTCCCGTTCCGTCCAGCCATCTGCGGATCGTCGGAAGTCGGGCGTCATCAGGATGACGGGGTGCCTGTTGCGCCGCCGACGCGCCGCACGGAGATCATGCGTTGAAGTCGTCATTGTCATGTCTCGTGATTGGGAATTAGCCGGCGGCAGGAACGAGCCGCCTGGAAAGAAGTGAGAACGGCCAGGCAATGAGGAAGTAGCATAGGCCCACGGCCAGATAGATTTGAAGCGGCAGGAAATACTCCGTCGCCATGGCCCGTCCGGTCAGCACCAGCTCGTTGACCGTGATGAGGGAGGCGAGCGAAGAATCCTTGAGCAGCGAGACGAAGGTGACGATGAGCGGAGCGACGATGACGCGCACCACTTGCGGCAACACGATCAGCGTAAAACTCTGGGCGGGGGTGAAGCCGACGGCGAAAGCGGCCTCGCGCTGTCCCTTCGGGATCGCCATCAGCCCGGCACGAAAGAGCTCCGCGACCTGCGCCGCGAAGGCGAGCGCGAGCCCCAGGACCGCGCCCGTAAAGGCATCGAACGTGATGCCGATGCCGGGCAGACCGAAATAGAGCAGGAACAGGATAGCGAGCAGCGGCACGCCGCGAACCACCGAGACATAGAGCGTTGCGAAATGGCGCAGGGCGCGCGAGCGCGCATTCCTGCACAGTGCCAACAAGAGCCCGAATACCAGCGACAAAGCGAAGGCGCTGACCGAAAGAAGGGCGGTGGTCGCCATGGCCCTGAGGAGAAGCGGAAGCCATTCCCGGCCATATTCGACATAGGGCTCGATGAAGTCGCTCATGCCTTCAGCCTCCCGTAGTGGCTTTCGAGGAAGCGGATCGCCTGCGTCAATGGCAGGCCGAGCAGAAGATAGAGGCCCGCGACCGTGGCGTAGATCAGCGTGGTCTGGAACGATGACGTCACCATCGATCGCGCGTAGAACATGATTTCCGGCGCGGCGATGGCGGAAACGATCGAGGTGTCCTTGAGCAACTGGACCGTATAGTTGCCGAGCGAGGGAAGGGCGATGCGCAGTGCCTGCGGCGTCAGAATGGCGAAGATCGCCTGGAGTGGCGTGAACCCGACCGCGAGCGCCGCCTCACGCTGGCCGTTCGGCAGGGCAGCGAAACCAGAGCGAAACAGGTCGCAGGTGACGGCGCCGCCGATCAGTCCGAGACCGAGGATCGCCGCCGTGATCGCCGACAGCCTGAAGCCGATGCTCGCCAGCCCGAAATAGAGGATGAACAGGTGGGTGAGTGCGGGAATGTTGCGCATGACCTCGCAATAGGCGTCGATCAGGAAATGGATCGCCCGCAAACCGCCGAACTGGCGCAGAAGTGCCAGGCCGAAACCAAGGATGACACCCAGTGTCAGCGATGCTAGCGTAACCAGAACGGTGACGCCGACCCCGGCGAGCAGCCCATCGAGCACCGTGATGAAGGTCGATAATCCGGTCATCATGCGGGTCCTCAGTGCCGGATCTGTTTCAGGAAAGCCTGCGTTCTTGGCTCGCGCGGCGTCTGTATCAGCGCTCGTGCCGGACCCTGCTCGACGATGGTTCCGCCATCGAGGAACATGACCTGGTCGGCGATGTCGCGGGCGAAGGCGATCTCATGGGTGACGATCAGCATGGTGCGCCCTTCGGCGGCCAGCTCCTCCATCACCTTCAGCACTTCGTGTACCAGCTCCGGGTCAAGTGCCGAGGTCGGCTCGTCGAAAAGCATCAGCTTCGGCTTCTGCGCCAGCGCCCGGGCAATGGCCACGCGCTGCTGCTGGCCTCCCGAAAGCTCCAGTGGCGAGGCATCAGCCCGGTGAGCCATATGCACCTTGGCCAGCATTTCGAGCGCCAGTTCGCGGGCTTCGGCCGCCGTGAGGCCCCGCACCTTGCGGGCGGCGATCGCCACATTCTCCATCACCGAAAGATGCGGCCAGAGATTGAAAAGCTGGAACACCATGCCCATTTCGGCGCGCTGCGGCGCGAGCTGGCGGTCGCTCATCGGTTGCCCGAGCCTGACGCCGATCCGCTCGCCATCCAGATGGATTTCGCCCGCGCTCGGCTTTTCGAGGAAGTTCAGGCAGCGCAGGCATGTGGATTTGCCAGAACCAGAGGGGCCGATCAGCGCGATCTTCTCGCCGGCGGCCACCGCGAAATCGATCCCCTTCAAAACCTCCACCTGCCCGTAGCTCTTGCGCAGGCCCGTCACGCTCAAGAGCGGGTTCATGGCATTTTCCCTTTGTCGATCGAGGCGATGGGGCAGAGCCTTGATCCGGCTTCTGCCCCGGGACGAAGCGTCAGCCGCCGGCCTTGCAGGAAGGCAGCTTGTAGTCGGCCGGGCGATCGACGCCGGCGCGGAAGTTCTCGCCGGCAGGCGTATACCAGACGTCGGCGGACAGGCCGTAGCGTGCGCCGATTTCCTTCATCTCGCAGCCTTTCCACATCTCGTCGATGATGGCGTCCACCTTCTGACGCAGGTCGTCGTTCTTCTTGTTGAAGCCGTAGACGACCTGGCCGAGACCGGTGAGCAGGGGGAAATCCGGGCTGCTGTCGGTGAAGGCGAGGAAATGCATGTTCCACTGCGGGTTCTGCTTGATCGCGTAGGATACGACCGGCGGATCGCCGATCACGACGTCGATGCGGCCCGCGATCAGGTCGCGTACGGCGGCGTCCGCGGTGTCGTAGAGCGAAAGCTCCAGACCCTTGATCTTCTTGAGTTCCGGCACGAAGGAGAAGCCGGTGATCGTTCCAACCTTCTTGCCTTCGAGATCGGAGAGTTTGTCCCAGTTCGTCTTCGACGACTGCATGATGCCGTTCTTGAAGTAATGGATCGGCTGCGAAAGCGTCATGATCTTGGTGCGCTTTTCCGTCCAGCCCATCGTGCCAAGCATGACGTCCACGCGACCCGATTCCACCGAAGCGATGGTGCCCGACCATTCCATCAACGCCGGCTGGATCTTGAGGCCCAGCCTGTCGGCGATCTTCTGCATGATCTCGCCGTCATAACCGATCATCTTGCCGTCCTGCCAGCCGGAGCCAGGCATGTCGCCAGTAAAGGCGACGGTAAGCTTGCCCTGCTCGACCAGTTCGAATGCCTCCGCCATGGGCGAGAACATTGAAAAGCTCCCGCCTGCCAGCAGCGCGCACACCACCAGCCTTCTCGAAAGAGAAAGTGCCATTTGTTCGATCCTTGAAGTTGTTGGTTCCCCTGTCCGGTAGTCTTTGGTGCTCCGGATACAGCGTTTAACGAAAGCCAATCTGGCACTGAAGGAGGGGGCTGAATTTTAAAAAACGGACTTTTTCTTTGAAAAACGGTACACCTTCTCTATCGTGTGGCGAAAGAAGGAGGCTCCATGGTCGCGGAGAGCGACATATCAGGCGCGCCGGCCGATGCGGATTATGTTCGCTGGCTGGACAGCCTCTGGTCGGAAAGGCTGCTTTCGGCGCGCGAGCACAAGCCGGATATTTCCATCGGCATCCTGCTGTGGCCGACCTTTCCCATGATGTCGCTGACCGGCATCGTGGAACCCTTGCGTCATGCGGCGGACTTCGGCGACAATTCCCGCCCGCTCCACTGCCGCTGGTCGATCATGGGCAAGCCGGGGTTTGCCGCGGTTGCAAGCTGCGGCATCCGCGTGCAGTCGGATGCGCCTTACACCAACCCGACCGACTTCGATTACATCGTCGCCATCGGCGGTCTGCTGCCGCATTTGCGAACCGCTCCTGCCTCGCACCGAGACTATGTCAGGGTCGCCGCGGCTGCGGGTGTCACCGTCATTGGCGTCTGTACCGGTGCCTTCGTACTGGCGCAGGAGGGATTGCTGGCCGGCCGCAAGGCCGCGATCCATCCCTTCCACGCGGAAGACTTCCGAATTGCCTTCCCTCGCCAGGCTTTGTCAGTTCGCGACGATTTCCTCATCGAGAACGGCAGGATCACCGTGCCGGGCGGCATTTCCATACTATCGCTGATGACCGAACTCATTCGCAGTCATTGCGGGCCCGATCGGGCAGCCAAGGCCGTCCATCAGCTTTCCTTGACCGAGCAGAAAACCATGAGCCTATTCGATCACGAGCGTGCTTCCTCGTTCCGCCACGCAGGTGACACGCGCATCCAGCGCGCCATCGTGTTGATCGAAAGCCGCAAGGGACGCGATATGTCACCGGAAAAGGCGGCCGATACTGTCGGCCTCTCGCCACGCCAGTTCGCACGCCTGTTCCAAAAACACGTCGGAGTGACGCCCAAACGCTTCATTTTGGAAACTCGACTTCGGTATGCGCTCTTTCTCGTGGAGAACAGCTCTCTACCCATCACCGCGATCGCGCTTGAAACAGGCTTTTGTGATTCAGCACATTTGGCGACGGCTTTCCGGCAAAAGTACCAAAGCTCACCGAGCGCGTTCCGATATCGGTGAGGCATGTCGCAACTGATTGAACTGTGTGGCGGGCCGCAACGCTCAGGGAACACGCGTGCGGGATCGGATCGGCCGATCCTGTCCTCCGCCACGCGCCAGGCGAGGCTCCGGTGATCGCCCGGAACGCGTGAAATGGTTCTCTGGTTGGTAAAGCCGTTGCCAAGCGCCACGTCCACAAGCGTGTCATGAGTCTGGGCATCAGACGGGGCACGCAAAGCAGGGCGTCGCGCTTTCGCTTGCGGTCGAACATTTGCAATAGACCGCACGGAAGGAAGTGGCCGGCGTCACACAAATGGGAGAGGGAAGCGCAGCGTCGGCCAAGCGGGATTGGGTTCCGCGCCTCAAGACATATCTGAGCCCTGCAACGTCCCATGGTCGGATTGGCTGACGCGCCATCAGATCGGAGAAACTGAAAGGACACCAAGCCGGGCGGAACGACAGGTTCGCCGCAGTGGTTGCGGCGGACCTATATCGTGGTCGCGGATTTAGAAGCCTTCACAGGTTCCGAATTTAATGGATGACCGGCAGCCTATAAACCGCTCGAACATGCCATCTCCGAATCCGGAAGATTGGAACTGTCGGTTCCGGCTGATTGGGAGTCAATGGCCCGCTAATTGGAAGTTACGGGACCGCGATCTGGAAGGCCTGGAGGGGAAAGCCTTCCCTTGGTCGGCGCCACGCCGCACCACCTTCCGCGACGCGATCCCCGCAACGCCCCCTTTTGGAGTAAGAGGACCGCTCGGCTTCGCCCTGACGGGTTGAGGGCTGGAGGAGAGGCCTCCGGCGCCCGTCATGGCGACCATAGTCCAAGTCGAAGCTCTGGACATCGCTCGCGACCGCGCTGGCGGCTACAACGTGGATGTGAGCTGCGGCGAGCGGATCGGCGATCCGGGCGGAGGCGAGCCGCGACGATGCAGAGCGCCTGGCGCTGATGCTGCCCGGCTCGGATGCGCCGATCGCGCCGACCCAGGGAGCTTCGGTCAGCTCGCCGGCGGCCTATTTGCGTCAGCTTCCGGCGCAAGGCAGTCACAACCTTGAAAACAACCACTATTTAAGCTATTATCCTTTCAATAGCTCGAAACAGCTAGTTTGTGAGGCGAAAATGATCGACCTGATCGACCTTGGCAACGAAATCAAGAATGCCCGAAGACAGCGTAAGCTGACACGGGAAAAGCTCGCCGAACTTTCCGGCGTCAGTCGGGCGAGGATCGAGTCGCTCGAGAACGGGAGGGCGTCCGACATGGGTTTCAAAGGCGTGCTCACGCTCATGAACATTGTAGGGCTGGATTTCCGGCTGACGACATTCAACAACAAGCGGCCCACGCTCGAGGACATCATGGAGGAAGACGATGCTCCGCGTTTGGGTAGGTAGCAAGCCAGTCGGTGTGTTGGACAGGTCCGGCAAGCGTGGTTCGACTTTCGTGTACGATGTGAAGGCCGACGGCCGTGACGCCGTGTCGCTGACGATGCCCAAGCGGACCGAATCGTGGAATTCGCAGTTCGGGCTCCTTCCCATTTTCGACATGAACCTGCCGGAGGGAGCCCTTGAAGGGAAGATCAGGACGGCCTTCGCGAAGGCATTGGGCCGCTTCGACGACATCGACCTGCTGGCCGTCGTCGGTCGGTCGCAGATCGGCCGCATCCGCTTCACCGGCATGGAAGAGGGACTGGTGGAGGATGTCCCTTTCCGAAGCATTGACGACCTGCTGCGCGCCCGTCGGGAGGGCGAGCTCTATAACGAACTCCTGGAAACATACGCAGTCCATTCAGGGGTCGCCGGAGTGCAGCCGAAGGTGCTGGTGCGAGCCAGGGAGGATAAGCAGTCGGACGGACGTGAGTCGCTCAGCGTCCGCGGCGCTACCCACATCGTCAAAATGTGGGACCCTGTCGAGTATCCGGAACTGGCGGCAAACGAGTTCTTCTGCCTTATGGCAGCCCAGGAAGTCGGTCTCGACGTGCCCGACTTCCGGCTATCAGAGGATGGCCTCGCCCTCGTGGTCGAAAGATTCGACCTAACCGACGGCTTGTACCTCGGATACGAGGACTTCTGCGTGCTGAACGGCGTAACCAGCAAGGACAAGTACAACGGAGGATACGAAACAAAGCTCTTCAGGCGGATCAAGGAGTTCGTCTCTCCCGAAAACGCAGTCGGGTCATTGGAAGCCGCTTTCCGTCTGTTTGTGATGAACTGCGCCATCCGCAATGGTGATGCCCACCTGAAGAATTTCGGCGTCGTCTACAAAGACGCGGACAGTCCGGTAAGACTGGCTCCCGTGTATGACCTCATCACGACGAGGGCCTACATCAAGAACGATGCCATGGCGCTTACCCTCGACGACTCCACTGACTGGCCCGGCCGAAAGAAGCTCGATCGGCTGGGCGTTACCCGCGCGAACCTCCGACCGGCGCGCGTAGCGGAGATCGTTGAACAGACCTGCGACACGCTCTCAGACGTTTCGAGACGGGCGAAAGTTTATTTTGGAGAGTCCCGCTTCCCTCAGGTCGGCGAAAGGATGCTTAGGGAATGGCAAGCCGGAGCGAGCTCGCTTTGCGAGGGAAAGACGATCCACCTGATGGAGGTTCCGGACGAACAACCAGCACAAACGGCTATAATATAAGCTGTTCGAGGATATTCTGGATATAACAGCCATTATTTAAGCTGCTGAGACTCAGGTGCCGCCGACTCACACCACATTCGTCGCGCCGATAACTCCAAGACCGACAATTGCCTGATAGGGCATGCACGAGAACCGGCGCCCCGTTGTCAAGTTGGCTGAAGCTGACCAGCCCTGTAGCGCTCCCAGTGAACGTTTCTGAGCCGTCGCCGGCCTGCCCCCTCACGGGCAAAGTCATGGCGCAGCCGCCAAGCATCAAGCAGGCCGAAATGGCCGCTAAACCAGCCGTGATGCCATCCAATTGCAGGAAGGAAGCGTCTGGTCCTGACGCAGCCGCGACCTCCAGCGTTGTCTGAGCCACGCTTGCCTTTGGCCACCTCAAGAAAACAGGATCTTGCAAGTTGTGACCAATTGAGGATTCGCTAATTGGAACCGAAATTTCGTTGCAGCGTTTCCCCAAGTTGTCTCCCGGGAGCCAAGGTCTTTGAAAACACCCGTTACGCAGGTCACCTCGTCGCTACCGGTGGAAGAGCGGTATCGCGTTCTTGTTGAAGCCATTACGGACTACGCCATTTATCTTCTCGATCCAGACGGCACGGTGGCTAGCTGGAACCCTGGCGCTGAGCGAATTAAGGGCTATACCGCCGGGGAGATCATTGGCCGTCATTTTTCACAGTTCTATACGGAAGAAGACAAAGCCATCGGAATGCCTGAAAAGGCGCTCCAAACTGCCGAGGCGGAAGGACGGTTCGAGGCGGAGGGTTGGCGTGTCCGCAAAGATGGGACCCGGCTTTGGACACATGCGGTGATCGATGCTGTCAGGAGTCCTGAAGGGGACTTGGTCGGATTTGCAAAGATCACGCGAGATTTGACGGAGAGGAAAGGCGCCGAAGCGGCGCTGCTGCGTAGCGAAGAGCAATTCAAGCTTTTGGTTCAGGGCGTCGCTGATTACGCCATTTATATGCTGGATCCCGAGGGGTTCGTGGCCAGCTGGAATCTCGGCGCGGAACGTATCAAGGGCTACAAAGCAGATGAAATTATAGGGCGGCATTTTTCGCTCTTTTATCCAGACGAAGACCGGGCGAGGGAGGTGCCGCGCGAGAGCCTGCGTATCGCCGCGAATGACGGTCGTTTCGAGCGCGAGGCATGGCGTGTGCGCAAGGACGGGAGCAAATTCTTGGCTCACGTCATCATCGACGCAATTCGGACCGAATCCGGGGAGCTCATCGGCTTTGCGAAGATAACACGGGACGTGACGGAGCGGGTGAAAGCTCAAAAGGAGTTGGAACTTACCCGCGAGCAGCTTTCAAGTTCAAAAACTCGAGGCGATAGGACAGCTTACAGGTGGCGTTGCGCACGACTTCAACAATCTTCTGATGGTGATTCAGAGCAGCTTATCCATGATCCGCAAACGTGTCTCGAATGACCGAAAGCTGGTCTCTCTATTGGACAACGCATCGATGGCTGCAAGCAGAGGCGCGACTCTAACTCAACGCATGTTGGCGTTCGCGCGTCGCCAGGAACTCGACCAAAAAGTCGTCGCCATTGCCGACCTCGTGCACGACATGTCGGACATGCTCGAACGCGCAATTGGTCCTTCAATTGCCGTACGAACATATTTTCCGAAGGCCCTTCCAAAGGTCATCACCGACCCGAATCAGTTCGAATCAGTCCTTTTAAATCTTGCCGTCAATGCGCGCGACGCGATGCCGTCCGGAGGGTCACTTACGATAGCTGCTCGGAGCGAGGACCTGGACACTTTCAACAACGTCAAGCTCAGAGCGGGATCTTACGTCTGCTTTTCGGTGAAGGATGAGGGCCAAGGCATGGATGCCTCCACGCTCGCCCGGGCTACAGAGCCCTTCTTTACGACCAAGGGTATCGGCAAGGGAACTGGTTTAGGGCTGTCGATGGCCCAAGGGTTTGCAGAGCAGTCAGGAGGGCGACTTGTCTTAGACAGTCACCAAGGGTTGGGTACGACAGTCGAAATTTGGCTCCCGGCGGCATCGCCGTCGGACTCGCACCCGGATGCAGTATCGGAAGCGCCTGCGCCGCCGACACCCGACAAACCGCAAATCAATATATTGGCCGTCGACGACGATCCTCTGGTTCTGATGAACACCGTTGCGATGCTAGAGGACCTGGGACATTCGGTAGCCCAGGCGAGCACGGGTCGAAAGGCCGCGGAGCTTCTTCGACAGGAACAGAACCTTGGCTTGCTCATCACGGATCAGGCGATGCCGGGTATGACTGGCGTCGAACTCATCTCGCTCGTCAGGGCCAAGCTACCGGATCTGCCGATTATTCTCGCCACGGGCTATGCCGAGCTCCCCGAAGGCGCACCAGCCAACGTTGTGCGTCTAGCCAAGCCATTCATGGAAACGGAGTTGGAAAGGGCTTTGGATCTCGCTCTAAAGGGGTAATCCGAAGGCTGTTTGCCAACAACGCCCATAATAGGGAATACATCCTCGTTGCGGCGAACGGACTTGCTACTTGGCTAGACCCGGTCGCGATGATCCAAGGCTGAGACCGTGTAGGTGCACGCACCATGAAGCGGATTGCTAACACGATTACCGAACTGATTTGCAAATTGCTGCTTCGTCGGCGGTTAGGTTTACCTGCTTGACTCGACGGTTTTTGAAAAACCCAGACGGTAGCGCAGCATGCGAGAAGCATCATCGCCCCCAGGTCAAACGCAATTCGAGCGTTGCCGGAAATGTTTGCCGATCCAGGAGCCCAATACGACGACGAGATAGTACACAGTGCAGAAGAGACCAAGCCGACAGCGCGGGTGTCGGACGTAAGTACACGAGCGGGGAGCGTCATGATCGGTCCCGCCGAGAGGCCGCATGCCAGGCCGAGCCCTACAAACGCCGGCAGCGCGCAGTCGGTACGCGCCGCAATCACGAGCATGGTCGCAAAAGCAAGGCATCCCCCAATCAGAACGAAGCCGTGCCGTCCGGTTCGACCGGCAAGGCCCTCCTGACGGAACCGAGATGACGACGAGCCAGAGGACGACGCTTGTAGCGGCGCTTGCGGTCGTCGCAGACCATCCGCGCTCCCTGAGCATCGATGGTCCAAAGTTAAAGACCATGCCAATCCCGGCGTTATAGAGACCCCAGATCGACGCAGCCGCGATCACGGCACGCAGAACCCGGTCCGCTCCTTCCTCGCCAAGGTTGTTGGCATAAACGCCGCCGGTCGAGAACCGTCTAATCGCATCCCATAGGTCCCACGCCCAACGGATGCGCGCCTCGTCATCGGCCGGATTGTCCCAGATCGAGATCGGGAAGCAATCGCACAGTGCATCCCTGTTCACGTCGGGGGTTTCGGCTATCGGTACACGCGAGATGGCATCACCAACCTGCTGAAAGACAAGTAGTGACTCGCAGTCCCTCTACCCTGGTTGCCGCGTCAAGTTTCTATCCCGCCCGGTTAGCAGTTCGACCAACCTGTCTTCAAATGTGTCGAGATCGGCGCCGAGATCCTGTGCGGGGCCGGTGAACACGAGTTTGCCTGTGGCGATGACACTGATCTGAGTGCACAAAGTGCGAATCTCCTGCGCGTCGTGGCTACTGAGGAACGTCGTCACAGCCTCGCCGGATGCAAGGTCCCTTAGCAGCTTCCACGTCTCGCGCTTGGCCGGCAGGTCCAGGCCACGTGTCGGTTCGTCCAGGAATAGCACTTTTGGGCTTCCCAGCAGGGCGCGTGCGATTTCAACGCGGCGCTTCATGCCCGTGCTGTAGGTTCCGATCAGCTTGCCGCGGAACCCCTCCGCCAACCCCACACTGGTCAAACACCGCTCGACCGTGTCGCGGACGTCCTCGATACCCCGGATACGGGCGAAGTAGGCAAGGTATTCGCGGGCCGTCCAATCCGATTGACTCTCACTCGTCTCGTCGCTGACAAGACCGATGAGTTTGCGAACGGCCAAGGGTTCCTGCGCGATGTCATGACCCCATAATTTCGCGCTGCCCCTTGTCGGAGGAAGCAGGGTCGTGAGCATTCGGATGGTCGTCGTCTTGCCGGCGCCATTGAGGCCGAGAAAACCGTAAAGTTGGCCTTTTTCTACTTTGAGGCTGATCTCATTGACCGCGACAAGCGAGCCGAAGCTGCGCGTCAAGCCGGTTATTTCGAGGGCTAGCTCAGTCATCGCGTTCGTCTCCAGCGCGTAAGCATTGCAAGGAGGCACAAAAGAGGAAGGACGGCGCCGATGCCCGCCATCTCGGCAAGCGCGTTGGGCACGTGTGCCTCGACTGCCGCCCTGGCATTAATCGTGTTTGTCTGGGGGCTACCATCAACCACGTACGTGGCGTTGACATCGATCGGATAGCGTATGCCGCCTATATCCCAAGGCTGGTCTGGAATCAGGCTGATGGGAATACGAACGACCCATCCCGTTTCAACGTGATGCCCACTCGCATCCGCGGGTCCAATGCCTGGTGGATAGGTTCGCGTCTCGAGATTTTGCAGTATGTTGAAAAGAGCTCCCAGCGGGACTTGGACGTCCAGCCCGCTCTGGCCCTTGACCTGGATTTCCAACCGCGTCAGTCGTTGCTTGCTGTCGACTGGCAGGAACAGCAGGAGATCCTGGCGGGTCGCTTGCCCGACCGGCAGCGAAGGCCATTGGTCACGGTTGAGAAGAGTGTCGCAGCAAACCGTGGGAACGGGTCCGTTCGGGTTGACGAGCGCAAGCGTGCCGCCGCCCCGCAGGAACAGCCCCGGTATGTCCGGCGCGTTACTTTGGGGCGGCGCATCCTTGTTATAGTTGGTGTCGCCGAAGAGCGCGGGGACCAGCACCAACGCGGCGAGGCCCAGCGTGATAACCAAGCGCTGACCGGGGGAGGCTTCCCAGGATTCGACGCCCTGTGCCCGCAGGAATATCCACGCAGCCAACCCAAATGATCCAACCACGATCAGGCACAGGCAAATCCATGTCATGATCGTGGAAGCGGGAATGGCACTCGTGGCCAGGGTAAACCCCAGTCCGTTCTTGAGGAGCACGAGTGGGCTGATCAGGGCAACGTGGCCGGTGGCGGTCGCGCCATACCCCCGAGTGACCAGCAGTTCCTGCAACGGCACCAAGACAGCGTAGACAAGCATCACACCGACGCCTGTTGCGACGGGCGGCGCTACACTTCGTCCGATGAACAATACGCCAATGAGGGTGCCGACAGCGACGCAGACGAGCAGGATTCCGGGCGTCCAAACAAGATATCGGTTCAACAGGAAAGGCATGCCGACATTGGCCACGTAAACGGCAGCCAAGGGCGCTATGGCGAGATAATAGGCGCCCGCCAGCGTCAGGATGACGAGAATCCTTGCGACAAACCAATCCTGCCGGTCCACCGGAGCGGTAAAGACGCTTTCGACAAAACGGTTGGCGCGCGGGCTTGCGATCATGCCGGCCGCCAACGGCAGGAAACAAACCGGCGCAAGGAAGTAACCGATAGTGCCGTAACCATCGAGCCAGCTGTCTTGTGTGGCCACGGCAGCCAGGCCTCCCAACCCCAGAAGCACGATCGCCACGCCCATCCATGCGAAACGTCCCCGCATAACGGCCCGCAGTTCTTCCCTATAGAGTGTTAGCATGGCGGTTCTGTCTCCTTCCATCTCGCGAATGAGGTCCCGCCGGTGGCTCGCCCCGGAGAAGCGTCGAACGTCTGGCGCAAGGCTGACATTGTTCGATCACCCATTATGACGTTGTCGCGGACATGTGGGCGTCGGCATGCTTGAATTCGCGAAATTCAACCTCAAAGGAGGTGCCGCCTCCGGGCCTTGCAACACAATGGACATCGCCGTTGTGGCGCCTCGCAATTTGCCTCACAAGGGCAAGGCCGAGGCCGACGCCGCCTTCCTGCTCGCGTGTTCCGGCCGGGCGGTAAAATGGCTCGAAGATGCGCTCGCGTTCCTCGGTGGCGACGCCAGGGCCTCGGTCGCACACCAAAAGCTTGATTGCTTCACCTCGACGCGCCAACGACACCTCAATGGCGGTGCCGCCACCATAGCGACGGGCATTGTCGAGCAGGTTGCGGACAAGCCGACGCAGCAGCCGCGGCTCGCCGAAGACCGTGACGGGCTCACCTTCGAGCGAAGCATCCGCCGCCGAGCACTCCTCGGCAGTGATCGCTAGCAGATCGACCGGGTGCATTTCGGTAACGATTTCGAGCGTCTCGAGACGGCTGGCCAGCAGGATCTCGCCGACAAGCCCGTCCAGTTCGGCGATGTTGCTTTCGAACTCCTGCCGCAGCCATTTATCGGCCTGTGGCTGTAGCAGCTCGGCCCCCATTCGCAGGCGTGCAAGCGGGGAACGCAATTCATGCGAAGCATTGGCGAGGAGCGTTTTATGCGCGGACAGCAATTCGCCGATGCGCTCCGCCATGCGGTTAAAACTGTCGGCGAGCGCCGCGACTTCGTCCTTGCCGGAGACGTCGACACGCCTCGACAGGTCTCCGGCGCCGAAACCGTCGACCGCTTTCTTCAATCCTTCCAGGCGTCGGGTCAGGCGGCGCGTGATGGGGTAGGCGCCAATTGCCACTGCAACGAGTGTGGCGCCAAGCAACAGGAAAACGCTCGGGATCGGCTCGTCGTAGTCGGTGGGACGGCGCAGCACCAGAACGCGCCCATCCGAGAGTGCAAGGGTCCAAACCCAACCGTCGAGCGTAAGCCGTTCCTTGAAGCTCCTGTCTTTCGCATGCTCAGGCGGAGGAAGCGGGGCACCGACGGAAGCGACGGGCACCCCGTCCGGGGAAAAGATGGCGATATCGGCCCGCCCCAGCCGCTTCTGGAGTTGAAGTAGGGTGGTGGCAAGGTCCGAGGGCACGGCGGTGGATGCAGACATGGCGACCTCAGCCAACGCGGTGTCGACCCCGACGCGATTTCCGGTCTGAACCTCTCCCAGCACATAGCGCCACAGCAATCCGGCGAGCACGGCGAATACGCAAAGGCTCAGCAGCAGAGCGGCGTAGATATGCTGGTAAAGGCGTCTCATTCGATCTTGTCCGGCCGGTCATGATGACGGGCGAAGAGATAACCCACCCCCCGAATGGTCAGGATTTGCCGGGGGCGGCGAGGGTCTTTCTCGATTGCCGCACGGATACGAGAGATGTGGACGTCGATGCTGCGGTCGAATGCATCAAAAGGTTCGCCCTTGACCATGTCCATGATCTGGTCCCGAGACAGGACGCGGCCGGCGTGCCGGGCAAGCGCCACCAGGAGATCGAACTGATAGCTGGTGAGGCTTTGCTCTGCGCCGTTGACGCGCAGTTGTCGTGCCGCCGGGTCGATTTCAAGCTGACCGAAGCAAAGGAGCTCTTGTTGATGCGGACCCGCGTTGCGCCGCCGCAAGACAGCGCGCAGGCGCGCCACAAGCTCGCGTGGACTGAACGGCTTTGGAAGATAGTCGTCCGCTCCGAGTTCCAGGCCAACCACACGATCCGTCTCGTCGCCTCGTGCAGTCAGCATGAGTATGGCGGCATCCGAAGTGACGCGAACCCGTCTGCAGACTTCGAGACCGTCGATACCGGGAAGCATCAGATCGAGGACAATCGCCGACACACCGCCCCGCGCCAGGCGAGCCAGGCCTTCCTCGCCCGTTGGCATGTGTTCGACAGCAAAGCCGTTCTGGCTCAGAAAATCCGAGACCATTCCAGCAAGCCTGCGGTCGTCTTCAATCAGCAGTATGAGATCGGACATTTTCCGCTTGATGCTCCATCATGCCCATCGCCGCGCGAAGCCCAGTCTGGACAGCTGCCTCCTATTCCTCGCGCCGTTGGCCGCGTCGAAGAACTCCCAGTCTCGCCGAAACAGGAACCTCGCGAGGTCATGCACTCCATAGCTGATAAAGAATGCCGCGAAGACATCGATCGAGTAGTGGAGGTGGCCGAGAAGCACGGCAACGCCGAAAAGCACCGTGGCCGCCAGGAATGCAAATCGTAGCCTCGAATCCTTCCAGAACATCAAGGCGAGGAGGAATGGCGCGCCCGTATGGCCCGAGAAAAAGAGGTCGCCGCCAAAGGTGAACGACTGCATGATTGCATTCAGGTCGAACGTGCTTCTCGTGGGAAAGGGCCCAATGTGGGTCAGAATAATGAACCCAGACCTCACAAGAATGAAAAGGGCCAGCGCGTTGAAGACGAAAGGAATGCGCTGAGGTCGCGCAAGCAGGAGGACGCCTACGAACATCCACATGAAAAGCGGCCCGTCGACGAAGATGAAGTCCACATTAACGACCGGGACGTTGTCGAGAATGATGTCCGTCACCGGATTGCTGACATTGGCCGTCGCGAAGGTTCCCGCGTAGAAATTGGAAACGATGCTCAGTGCCAGCAGGATCATGCTGAAACCGATATCATAGACAAGGCGCTGGCCGAATTGGCGTGCAAGCCGGCGGGACGCCCTGGCGCCTGGGGAACGTTGCGTATTTGTCATGGCAGCGGCTTTTGCGGTTGGTCGCGAAAGTCGAGCCAGGATTCGGTGAACGGCTTTTTCAGGAACGTCGCCCAGAAAAAGTTCATCGCGTAGCGCAGCCCGATGCGCGCCACGCCTTCGCCGACCAGGCGCCGTCCGGACGACAACGCGGTCAATGAAAACGTGAAATCGACGTCCCCGACTTTGGAGAGGCGACGCGCGAGTTCAGTGTCTTCGCCATAAAATGCAAAGTTCGGATTGAAGCCGCCGATGCGCACCAATGCGTCGCGCTTCACGACGAAGTTGCCTCCTTGCATCATCGATCCGACACGCAGGATATAACGGTTGAGAAGATAACAGACATAGCCCCCGCAATAAAACGCGCGCACGAGGGCCCGTATGCGCTTTGGCAGATCATAGTAGGTAAGCGGCCCGCTCATGGCGGCGAGCTCGGGATTGGCCGCAAACGCCCGTATGACCTTGTCTATCCATCCCTCGGAAATGATCGTATCGGCGTCGATGTTGGCGATCAGGTCGCCCGTTGCGACATGGTAGCCCGCGGATCGGGCACGAACGAGACCCTTGACGGGCTCGTCGATGACGACGACGCCGGGATAAGCCTCGGCTGTCTGACGCGTTTTGTCCGTGCTCGCATTGTTCACGACAATGATCTCGGCGGCGCATCGTGATCGCTTGATCTCGGCGACGATGGCCTCCAGCGTTCGTGGAAGGCACGCTTCCTCGTTATACGCTGGCACGACAAAGCTGATCTTGATGGCTTCTTTCATTGCTGGCTTTCCGTTCAATCAAGAGTTGATAGTGATGCTCCCATTGGTCCACGATCCGTTCCGTGGAGAATTGCTTCACGTAGGAAGCACCGCCTCGACCGAGCCGCGACCGCAGATCCGGATGGCCGAACAAATCCGCGAGACGATCCGTGAGCGACGCGGCATCGGACACTTCCACCAGGAAGCCGCGGTCGTTTGCGATGTATTCGGGCAGGGCTCTGGCATTCGCGCCGATCACGGGGAGGCCGCACGCCATGGCCTGGAGCAGAGCCATCCCCTGGGTCTCGGAGGTGCTCATGGTCACGAAGACGTCGGACGCCTGGAACAGTTCCGCAAGGCTCGATTTCGGCAGCGTCCCGACGAACCGCACGCTCGGTTCGAGGCCGATCCGTTGCGCGAGGGTGCGAAGGTGGCGCTCCTGACTGCCATGGCCGGCAATGACGAGCTCCGCTGACGGTACCCGCTGCTTCAGCAGCGCAAGTGCGTGGAGGATGGGATCAATATTCTTCTCCCAACCAAGCCTGCCGGCATAGACGATTGTCGGGCCTTTGAGGCGCAGTTTCGTTTTGAGCTCGCGCTTCATCGCTTGGGGGACCGGTCGGAAGATGTCCGTAGCGATCGGGTTGGAAACGACTTCAAGCGGGCGGCGGAGCCTGCCTTGGCCAAGCTCCTTGAAAACGGATTGCGATGGCGCGGTGACAAGATCGCAGCGATTATAATACCAAAGAACATAGGCAGTCGCGGCATCCATCCCGAATGGCAGGTACGAACCGAATGCCTTGATGGCGGTGTGATTTGTTCCGACAACGGGAACTCCCAGTCGCTTTCCCGCCAGAAGCGCGTTCAATCCAGCTCCAAAGAAGGTCTGGGTGTGGATGACGTCCGGTCGCGCCGTCGTCGGCAGATGGAGCCACGAGGCGGGCGCAGGAAAGACCGCCCGCGATTGCTTTGTGGAGGATGGAAATGGCACCGAGCGCAAGCGATGAACGCGTATGTGGGGACCCAAATCCAACTCAAATGGTGCAGCGTTGATGTGTTCGAACTCGCGACGGCCGTAGCGCGGTACATAGAAATCGACAGCATGCCCCCTGTGCCCAAGCGCTTTCGCCAACGCTTCGATCGAGTCCTGGATCCCGCCGAGCTCGGGATGGAAATTGTCGGAAAAGATGGCGATGCGCATGGCGTGTTCGTGCTGCTGGTTATTTGAACAGGAGAAGATAAAGGATGATCGATCCAACGATCAGCAAGGCGATGATGTAGTAACTCATGTTCTGGCCAATGGCGGCGTAACCGGAGTGAAACGCGAAGCCGATACAAAGAAGAGCAAGGGATTTTGGCAGAGTGGCCAGAGAGTTTACTGTCAAGAATCGCCAAAACGGCATCCGCACGATGCCTGCGGCAACCAAGACCGGCGCACCGACAGCGTGCGTGAGCTTTCCCGTCACGAGAACTTGGTCAGCCTTGCGGCGAAACTGGTCTTGAAGTTCGGTCGTACGCGTGACCGTGCGTTGGCTGCTCCACCTTGTGGCCATTCGAATTCCGCCCCATCGGCCAAACGCGTAAAGAGCCGAATCTCCGACCAAGTCCCCCGCTACGACGATCGCGAACACAGGCCAGAACCTGAGTTGGCTGTTGGCGATCAAGACCCCGCCGGCGATGGTCACAAGCGGTCCTTCGGCGATCGCCAGCGGCAGAAGCACCGCATAGGGATGGGCTGACAAGAGGCCGAGAATGTTGCTTGGGCTGAAGATCATTGTCCGTACTGCCGCCACCGTGCTGAGCGCGGGCTGCACAGGCATCGATGACGTTGCCCGCAGCGTTCGCGCTACGATCTCAAGCTAGATCGAGGCTGTTTCCGGCTTTCCGTAGCTGCGTAAAGTTTTGTAAAGTCTATGCCTTAGACGATTGATCCCGGACTTTGATGGGCATCCTTCCTTCGAATCGAGGGATGCGCCATGGGCCAGGTTCTTCATGGGAGCGCCAAGACGACAGCGGCGATCCGTCCGCGCCTGATGGCGGCCGTTCCCTACAAGATCCACACCGTGCTCACCCACAACGGCATCCAGTTCACGACGCCCGGCGCCGGTGGTTCGGCCGTGCCATTAATCAAAGCGGCCATCGCAAACGGCGAACGCTTCTGGGCCCATGCGTTCGAATACGCGTGCGCCACGAACGACATCGAGCACCGGACGACCAAGGCAAGGCAACCGTGGACCAACGGCCAAGTCGGAAGGATGAACCGGACCATCAAGGATGCGACCGTCAAGCGCTTCTACTATGAGAGCCACGACCAGCTCCGCCAGCACCTTGCCGACTTCATCTCGGCTTATGGCTTCGGTCGCAGGCTCGAGGTTCTCAAAGGCCTCACGCCCTATGAGTCGATCCGCAAGGCTTGGGCCAATCAGCCCGAACGCGGCGAAGCGCCTGCATGTCTGCCGTTCGAGCTAGGCGCGTAAATGTTAAAAGCTGCCATTTGCCCGGTCGAGATACCGTCGTTTGTCAGCAGTGAACTATAATGTCGCCAAACCGTTCGCGTTCGCCGTAACCAATCATGTAAAGCTCGCTACCGCCTGTTTCTCCGTCGGCGCATGCGAGGGGCCTGATCGTCGGGTGAAAGGCTCCACGACGATTGCCTTTCGACCGTCAGGTTCATGCCGCTATTGAGGATGCGCATCAAAAGAGCGCCGACTGGCGCGCCGAACAGGCGGCCACGCCCGCCGCTGAGCGACGTGCCGTCGACGATGGCGGCGCTCGCATCGAATTCCCGGAGCAGGCCGGCGGGCTAGTTTCCGGTGACACATCGCGGGCGACTGGTGGCTAGGACTTAGGCATCGCGCTGATGGCAATTCGGAAAATTTACAATCGCTTAGCAAACTTACGAGTGGCTTGCCTGACGGAATAGGAAAGTACCACGAGGCACCCTGCGCCCAGCACCAAGCCACCCCCCAAGGGTGGCAGGCCGAGGAGTTTGACGGCGGCACTCACCACCGCGATCAAAACCAGGGACAGCAGTGCCAAACTGCCGTCATCGACGAACATGCCCAACAATTCCGAGCCGATGGTTTGAAGCAGTTTCATCGTGTGCCTCCCAGGGTCGTCGCTAGCCTGGCTTGAGCGAAATATTTCGTCAGTCCGAAGGCCGTTGCCGCCACCATTGCAAAGATGCCCAGTAGGCTGATATCGGCGCCTGGCCAGTCAGCGCCGATGCCCTCGCCCGTCCAGAAGATACCGAAGCTCGTCAGCATCAGTCCCACCACGAACTTCAGTGTATTTTCAGGTACCTTGGACAGCGGGCGATGTACCGCAAGTCCGATGGATATCACAACGACAAATGCCGCCAAGGCCCCAAGGCCAGCATACAAGGTGAGGCCGCGGGTAGCGCCAACGGCAACGACGATGAACACGACTTCAACACCCTCAAGCAGGACCGCCTTGAAGGCGGCAAGGCCGGCCAAATAATAGGCGCGACGCTCGCCCGCCTGCCGGGTGAGTTCGTTCGTTTCTCGGGCAAACGCCTTCTCCTCGTCATGGAGGGCCAGAACCCCAAGTGAACGCAGGATCGCCTTACGCAGCCAACGCATGCCGAAAAGGATCAACAGAACCCCCACGACAAACTGAAGCACCTCAATCGGGACCAGCGTGAGCAGTGGCCCAAAGATCAGGACAAGGGCCGTGAGGACGACCAGCGCGACACTGGTGCCGACGAACGCCGCCCTCCAGCTTTGTGTGAGCCCTACGGCCAAAACGATGGTGAAGGCCTCGACGACTTCGACGAACGAAGCAAGAAACGAGGCGGTTGTGGTCGAGAGAATTGTAGTGAGACTGGTCATGCGAAATCCAAGGAAACTATTCGGTTAAAATGACGCAGCGGTCGGGCGGAATTGAAAATCCCAGGGTCGTCCCCGTCGGCACGGCATCGGGCCAATCAAGCCGGACACGCTGTTTGCCGAGTTCAATGACAAGACGCCAGCATCTGCCCTGAAATGCTTGTGAAACAACGGTTCCCTGCAACCGGGTGGCGGGATGAGACGTGGCTGGTCGGGCGTCCTCAGGCCGGATAACCAGGTCTCCGACCCCGGATCGAGCGCCGGTGGCCTGGAGCGGCTCCGTTTCAACGCCTGCAAGCTTGAACATTCCTTGGTGCACTGTACCCCGCACGAGCGAGAAGCCGCCAATGAAGCCTGCAACAAATGCGTTCGCCGGTTTCTGATAGATCGCCTGTGGCGTGTCGAACTGGGCGATGACGCCAGCACGCATTACGGCTATGCGATCCGAGACCGCCATGGCCTCGGCCTGGTCATGGGTGACATAGACAACCGTGATTCCCTCGGACCTGACCAAGTCCATCATCTCGACCCGCATGTCCTCGCGCAAGGCCGCATCAAGATTGGAGAGCGGCTCGTCGAACAGCATCAGTGCTGGGCGGGCGGCGAGACACCGGGCAATCGCTACCCGCTGCTGCTGCCCTCCGGACAACTCGACTGGATAACGGCCGCGATAGGCCGCAAGGCGTGTGACCTCGAGTGCGTGATTGAGCCGCTCCGCGACGTCCCTTTGCGACAATCGCTGCGACTCAAGGCCGAAGCCGAGGTTCTTTTCGACCGACATGTGTGGCCAAAGGGCATAGTCCTGGAACACCATACCAATGCCGCGCTGCTCGGAAGGAACCGCGGCGTTCGGACTCCAGACGGTACGTCCATCGAGTGTGATTTGCCCCCGATCGGGATCGGTAAGACCTGAAATGATGCGCAGCAGGGTGGTCTTCCCTGAGCCACTCGCCCCAAGGAGCGAGACGACTTCGCCTGCGTTGACGCTCAGGCTCAGATTATCGAGCACAGGACGACCGCCAAGCGACTTCGAAATACCCGAGCACCTAAGGGAGGCGGTCATGATGAGCTTATCCCGGAGGAGGCAGCTGTTGGCATGACGGCGGATGCCACGCCACGCCGCGTCACAAATCTCTTGGCAAACAGCCAGATGAAGCCCGCGCCACTCCCAGCCACAAGCATGCTTAAGAGCGACAGCGCCGAGCCAAGGCCGTCCTGGTCGTGACTGAAGAGATGGGTCACCATTGGCGGCACCGGTGGGCCGTTCACTGGAACCAGCATTTGTGAAATCGGAAGTTCGAACATCGTGCGGATGAAAGTGAACAGGAATGCCGTCACCACGCTCAGCAGCACCAACGGCAGCGTGATCCGCAACAGCCGTCGCGTGGCGCCGACACCATGGAGTTTGGCGGCTTCCCCGAGGCTTGGCGACAACTGGCCGATTGCTCCCATTATGATGACCAGGCAGTAGGGCAGGGCGGCGGCGATATAGCCGGTCACCATCAGCGAAGCGTCGCCATAGTGTGGAAACGGCCAATTCTGGAAGCCCGGCAGCCGGTTCCACATCAGAATATAACCGAAGCCCAGCACGATGCCGGGGATTGCAACGGCTCCCAACGAAAGGCCGAGCACCAGCGGTCGCAAGATGCCTCTCGACCGGTCGAGTTCGGCCGCGAGTATCAGCGCGCCCCCGCAAGTGATCACCGCGGCAATACCCGCATAGGCGAGGCTGCGAAGAAGCGCGCCGTCGGTATCCGTGCCGAAGGAAAGCGCGGTCAGCACGTTCGCGGCTGTAAAATTTCCAAACGTCAATCCTGCACCGAGGGTGCGGGAAAAGGCGCGCGCGGCGATCGCCGCGACCGGGAGGAACAGGGCGAGGACGGAAATCGTCAATGCGGCGATCGCGGCTGGCCAACGCCAGAGGCCGAGATCATAGATGCGCCCATTTTTTGAGCGGCCAGAGATCAGTCGCGGGTCGACACGGCGCCGCAGCAATCGGTCGACCATTACGACGCCGACAACAAGCAGCAGCAAAATCAGAGCCAGCACGCCGGCCATGGGGAAATCGACGGGATAGTCGCTCGCGGCGGCGTAGATGCCATAGGTGAGGACGCCGAAGTTCGAGACCCGCGCGATGGTCGAGGCCATGCCGAAATCCGACAGCACCTCGGCGAAGATTGTAATCAGGCTTAGGGCGATGGCCGGCATCAAGAGCGGCCCGTTGATATGAAGCCATATCCGCAGCGGCCGCACGCCCGCCATGCGCGCGGCGTCTTCGTATTCGCTACCCAGTCCGGCGAGTGCCGCCCCTATGACGAATGTAGCAAGCGGAAAAAGGTTGAGAGTCTGTACGAAAACGAGACCTGGCAAGGCGAAGAACGTGTGGATGAACTGGGTCGACAGAATGCCCCATTGCGCCAGATAGCCGCCGGGCGAGATCAGCAGCACCCAGGCCAGCGCCTTCAGATAGGAGGGGGTGAGAAAGACCAGCCACGGCACTGCCGAAATGAACCGCCGCGCCGGAATGTTGCAGCGCCGCGCCAGCAGGGCAAAGGCGCCGCCCAGCAGCGTGGCGGTCAGCGCGGTCGTTATCGCCAGCTCCAACGAATTGACGACAGCGTTGCCGACCCGTGATGATCCAAACGCCTTTTCCAGCGGACCAAGGCTCAGCGCCATGTCGGGTGCGTTGGCGTCGAACAAGCCCGGCATCACGGCCTGCACCAGCACCAACAGCAACGGCAGTCCGAGTAACATGGCGAAAACGGCGTAGATGATAAACGGAAGGACACTGACGCGTGCGATCACGCTCCTCACGAAGGCGCCGAGCTGCCTTTCGCCAGAGCCACGGACGCTCGCCGTGGCCCCCAATCGCTGTTCGTGTGACATGCTCAAGCCGACAAGGTCATTGGACGAAGGTGTCCTTGTACCAGGTCTTCCACTCGGTCTCGTGAGCCGAGGCGAGCTTGTCGTCCAGCACGACGAACGGGATGTCGATCTTCCTGCCCGGCTTGGCGTTGACGCCCTGGATGATCGGGATAAAGAAGAAGTCGGTGTCGTCGCCATCCATCATGGCAGCCTGGCCTTCTGGGCTGGTCATGAAGGCGACGAACTTTTTGATCGCGTCCATGTGCTGGGTCTTGGCGCTAATGCCGATGCTGGCAGGCAGCGCGACTGAACCTTCAGATGGGTAGATGGCCACGACCGGCTCGCCTTTCGCAATCTTCGCGAAAATCGAGCTGTCCTGGTTGATGCCAACCTTGGCGTCGCCGGTGATGACCGACTTGTCGACCGGGCCACCGCTCGGAAAGCCGGCTAGGGCCTTGTTGGTGAGGATCTTGGCCAGCATAGCCTTGCCGGCATCGACGCCCTCGGTCTGGAACACGCCGGCAAGCCACTGATACATAGGCCCCGACATATTGGGGTCCTTCGAGGCGACGCTGCCAGCGAACTTTTCGAGATCGGCCCACGACTTCGGTAGCTGGTCGGCCGGGACCTTCTTGGTGTTGACTTCGATCGCCGTCGTGCTGGCGCCGGTCGGCACGAAGGCACGACTGGTCGGAATGAGCGACTTGCCAAGATCGTTGAACTTGATCGAGTCATAAAGCGCGGCCGGGACCGGCTGCAGCACATGGTTCTCCATCATGCGTTCCATGACCGCGGAGCCGTCCACCCACACGATGTCGAACTGCGGGTTGTCGCCTTCGGCCGCGATTTTCCCCAGCGTCTCGCCGGTGCCGCCCGGCTCCACGACATCAATGGTCACGCCGGTCTTGGCGGTGAAGGCCTTCGCCGCCGTCGCGGCGAAATCGAGCGCATCGTACATGACCAGATCAGCGGCCATGACCGGTGAGGTCAGTAGCATTGTAGTTATACCCAATGTAATTCCAATACTTGCGCGAGATCTCATGGTTTAACTTTCCATATCTTGAGGCGGTAGCTGTGTATTTGGTTTACTCTGAGATTTACGTCTTCGGGCTCCCGCTTCGTCCACAATTTGTCGAGGGCGCCGCGCAGGGCGCTCAAACGGTCGAGATTGTCGATCGCCGCCTCGCCATGGCGACTAGCGAGTCCAATGATCGTCGCCGCGATCACCACCCGTCCTGCCGCGATGCACGCCAGGTGATCGGCTTTGCCGCGCGGCACCCGGAACCATTCGGCGATCTGGTCGCGATGCTGCGGATCTCCATTTTCCTTTGCTGTATAGACAGGAAGCTGTTACCGGCTTACCCGTATACACAGCAGATGACGTGTTCGTGACATTTTGCCCGCACCTCCCGGCAGCCTCTAATTTTTTGAGGAATACAATGAACTGGCAGATCCAAGGTGGCCGCGTCCTTGCCGATCGGAGACTTGAGACAGGAACCCTGAGCGTCACGGGCGGGATTCTGACAGAGGTCCGAGCCGCCCACGCCCCCGTGATCGATGCCGATGGCCTATTCGTGCTTCCAGGAATCGTCGATATCCACGGCGACGGCTTCGAGCGACAAATCATGCCGCGGCCGGGCGTTCGCTTCGACACCGCGCTGGCGCTAAAAGATACCGACCGCCAGCTTATCGCCAATGGCGTAACCACGGCCTTTCATGGTGTCACGGTATCATGGGAGCCTGGACTTCGCTCCCTCGAGGCCGCCGAACGACTAATCAGCGTGCTGTGCGATATTCGCGACACGCTTGCCTGCGATACGCGTCTGCATCTGCGCTGGGAGACCTTCGCGCTTGATCAGATGGCGCAGGTCATCAAGTGGCTCCCGCTCGTCCCTCGACCGATCATCGCTCTCAATGATCATACGACCGGCTCGGTGTTGAAGGGCGCGAGCGCGCGTAAGATCGGCCAGATGGCGGAACGGTCGAGCTTGAGCCGGGAGGAATATATGACTTTGCTCGATCGGGTTTGGTCCCGCCGGGACGACGTGGCGGTCGCGATCGAGACGCTGGCCGCAACCGCGAGGGCCAACGGCAATGTGCTTCTTGCCCATGACGAAGCGTCGCCCGAGGAGCGTGCGCATTTCCGCGCGCTCGGCGCAAAGGCCTCTGAATTTCCGCTGACAATCGAAACAGCGAAGGCCGCACGGCAAATGGGCGAGGATGTGATCCTCGGCGCGCCCAACGTCGTGCGTGGTGGCAGCCACAATGGCGCGCTCGATGCCACCGATGCCGTCCGAGCCGGGCTCTGTACGGTGCTGACCAGCGACTACCATTATCCTTCGCCGCTACATGCGGCCTTCATGCTGTCTTCGTCCGGCGCGAGCGATTTCCCCTCGATCTGGGACCTGGTCTCGGCAAATCCGGCCCGGGTCGCCGGTCTCGCGGATCGCGGATCGCTTGTTGCCGGCCGCCGGGCGGATCTGATTCTCGTCGATGCCCAAGATCCGGCCCATCCGCATGTGGTGGCCACCATGGTTCATGGAAGGATTGTCTATTCCTCCGAACGTCTCCAGCGTAGACTGCCTTTCAGCACGCCGATCGCCGCTGAATGAACCAGGGCCCGAAAATTCCAACACGACACGAGCGCAGCGGCGACAGCCTTCTGGCATTTGACGGACTGGTCTTCCGCCCGCGCCGCGACACGCCAATCTGGCAGCAGATTTACGATCACATCTTCGGTCTGATTGAGAACGGTTTTCTTTCGCCAGGTAGCCAGCTTCCCGGCGAAACCCATCTGGCGGAGAAACTCGCGGTCACCCGCGTTACGCTTCGCCGGGCGCTGCAGCAGTTGCAGCATGAGGGTCACCTCACCGCTCGCAAGGGCGTCGGCATCTTCGTGCGCAACCTACCCTCCACGTTCACGGTTCGCGAAGGCCGGCGATTTCTCGACAATCTCGCAGCCCCCGGCCAGGAAATCGGCACCCAGACACTGCTGATTGTCCGGGAACCGGCCGGACCGGCCGTGGCGGAACGGCTGCGCCTCGCACCTGATACCGCTATTATCCGGGTATGCCGGATCAGAACCGCGGGTCAGCAGCCGGTTTACGTCAATACCAAGGTCTTTCCAGCCCACCTCTTTCCCGACTTCGAGCAGACATACGACGTGTGCCAGTCGGTCACCGATGTTTTCCAAGCGCATGGGATCGATAACTACCGGCGGATAGAGACGCGCATCAGTGGCGGCTTTGCATCCCCCGATGAGGCGGAAATCCTGCGGTTGACGCCCGGAACACCAGTATTCCGCATCAACTCCGTTAACGAGGACGGCAACGGCGTACCAATCGAATGGACCCGCGGTTGCTGGCCACTGACCTCCGTCGAATTTGTGTTCTGATTCTGGCGCATCGATTTCGACGACATCGTTGCTGGCGGCAACGGATATTTCCGCGCCCGCGTGGGTCCTGATCCATGCGTGGGATTCGGAACGCCGATCGGGATAAGCCGAGCGCGCTTGCAGCGCACTGGATCGAACTCGAAATCAGGCTGCATTGCCGGCAGCTCGGAATGGGAAAGCGCCTTGAATAGGGGCGTTGAGTGGGCTGTCGCGGAGCCTTGTGGATTGACACCCACGGCTAGAGGATACAAACGTCAAGTAGGGGTTCATCCGCGACGACCCCGTGAGGCGTCAGCCAAACGTTCGCGTCCAGGCTCTCTTCTTTGAGGTGGACGCCATGCCATCATCCCTTGCAGCCAAGAAAACGACGGATATCCGAGGCCCGAACCGAAGATTTGCGCTGCTGCCTTCCGGTGCCGGGCCGTCGGCTTCCTACCTGCTGGCCTCAAGAGGATTGCGGGCGTTCGGCGATGGACTCGTCAGTCTTTTGCTTCCCGCCTATCTGGCAGAGCTCGGCTTCAACGCCTTCGAGATCGGGATCTTCGCCACGGCTACGCTTTCGGGATCGGCAGCGCTCACCCTAGGTGTCGGCACCGTCGCGCACCGTTTCTCGCGCCGCACGCTGCTTATCGCGGCAGCTAGCCTGATGGTTCTGACCGGACTTGCCTTTACGCTCGTCCAGGATTTCTGGCCGCTGCTCCTGGTCGCCTTCGTCGGGACGTTGAACCCATCGTCCGGCGATGTAAGCGTGTTTCTGCCGCTGGAACATGCGCAGCTCGCGCATAGTGTCACCGATCGCGACCGCACCGCGCTGTTTGCCCGCTACAGCGTTGTCGGATCCCTCATCGGGGCTGTCGGCGCTCTGGCGGCCGGCGCCCCCGACCTCCTACGACAGCTTGTTGGCCTGGAGATCAAGCAGACCCTCCAGCTTGCTTTCCTGCTGTATGCTTTCCTCGGGGTCGGATCCCTGCTCCTGTATCGACGGCTGCCAGACGAGTCGATTGACGAAAGCGCGGCGCCGGCGGAGCCCTTGCGCAAGTCTCGAACCATCGTCTTCACACTGGCCGCACTCTTCAGCCTGGACGCATTTGCGGGCGGACTGGTGGTTCAGTCCTTGCTGGCACTGTGGCTTTATCAAACCTTTGGCCTGTCCCTCGCCACGACTGGCGCAATCTTCTTCTGCACGGGCGTGCTTTCAGCCGCGTCATATCTGGCGGCCGTTCAAATCTCCAAGCGGATCGGGCTGGTGAACACAATGGTGTTCACCCATCTGCCATCGAGCCTGTGCCTGTTGCTCATTCCATTCATGAAGAGCCTCGCTCCGGTGATCGTCCTTCTGCTGATCCGCAGCGCCTTGTCGCAGATGGATGTACCGACCCGCACCTCTTACGTGATGGCGGTGGTGACACCCGGCGAGCGCGCCGCGGCGGCGAGCGTGACCGCGGTCCCGCGTAGTCTCGCATCCGCGGCAAGTCCCATGATCGCCGGCTCGCTGCTTGCCGTTTCAAGTTTCGGCTGGCCGCTGCTCATCGCTGGCGCTCTGAAGATCGTCTATGACATCCTTTTGCTCTTGGCGTTTCGCAAGATTCGGCCGCCGGAGGAACGTCACTGACGCGCCGAGCGCGGGCTTGTCGGCTGGCGTCCCCGCCGCACCGCGGATGCATAGGCTTCGTAGGGCTCGGCATCCTTTCCAAGATGCAGGCGCTGCGCATCGCCCAGCCCCAGGGGCTGCCGCTGAGATCGGACCTTCCATGCTGACACGAATGGGCAAGCCGCCGTGTTATGATGGTGTTACGTCAGCGTTTCGATAGCCATCGAAGCAAATGGAGAGTTCGCCACGTCCAGGATCAACCGCCGCGCCTTGCTCTTTCACTCCGGCAGCGCAGTCGTCGTCTCGACCGTTGCGGCAACTGCGCTCGGCACAGAGCCGCCGGGCCATGACCCAGAACTGTCCGATAAATTGCGAACGCTGATTGAGGTGCACAAGACAGCATACGCGTCCTTCGGCGAAGCCTTGCACGAAACGGGCGGCAGCCGCAACCGCGACAGAACCAGCCGGGAGGAGGAGACGGCGCTGCTCGCCATCTGCGGCTATCCTGCGGTCGGGGAAGGCGATCGCCTGGGCAAGGCCCGCTATCTTTTAGAGATCGAGGCGCGCGGCGAACTCGACCTCGCAGTGCATATGCAGGCTGTCCTCCAATCGACGATGTGGAAGGGATAAGACGACCGGCGCGGCAAGGATATGTCGCCCGTGGGTTGGCGCTACAATCTCAAGCTAGATGGCGGCTGTTTCCCGCTTTCGGCAGCTGCGTAAAGTTTTGTGTAGTCCTTGCCTCGGCTCTTTGGGTGCCAGGGATCGCTACGATGCACTCATCAGATATCCCGCAGGTACTCGGCATCATGCGTGGAAGATGGCCTGGCGGACAGGACCGCGACTATGACCGAGGCGATCACCAGGCAGAGCACGACGGCCAGATAAGTCCAGGGCATCGAGAGTGTTTCGGGCGGCGGATCGAAGACACCGGTCAGAAGCTTTACCAGCATCCATGCGGTGAGGACGCCCGACAGGAGGCCGAAAACCAGACCGCCGGCGAGAATGAGAATGCCTTCGCTCCACAGAAACGCCGCCTGTTGCCGGGGCTTGGCGCCGATGGCGCTCAGTATGGCGAAGTTCCGGCGGCGCTCGGTGAATCCAAGCGCCAGCATCAAACCGGCAGCGGCGGCCGCCATGACGACGGAGAAGCCCAGTTCGATCGTCGTCAGGCCGCCAAGGTCGACGGCGGTCAGGCTCGACCCAATGAGATGGGCGGCCTGGCCGATATCGGCGACCTTCAGGGACGGTTCGGAGGCCAGCACCGAGGCCGCCTGTCTTGCGAGCGCGGTCGGATCGCTCCTTGCCCGCATGAGTACGTATTCAGATGCGTCCGATCCGGTCATGCGGGCCACATAGGCGGCGTTGGCGACGAGAAAGGAATCCCTTGGCGCGGTCGGAAACTCACGCGCCACGCCGATGAACCTGAAGGCCACCGGATGATACTGGTGATCCCCGGCATTCATAAGCCGCAGGTTGAGGGTGTCGCCGTGCTGAAGCTGGAAATCCTGCACGGTCTCTTCCGATACCAGGACGCCATCGGGTGTCGCGGCAAGCCGATCCAGCATGCCGGCCGCGCCGCCGCCGCTGAAATAGGCATCGGCGAGATGCGTGGCGCGGCCGATGCGAGCGGGATCGATGCCGTAAAGATCCTGCAGGTCGGCACCGACATAGGCGAAACGATGCTGCATTGGTTCCGCCGCCGCAGTTTCGGGCAGCGCGGCCAGGACCGCCAGATGCTCGCCGGCCGGCTTTTGCGACGTACCTTGAACGGTGACGTCGGATCCGTTGGTCAGTTCGGCATCGATGCGCGATTGCGCATTGTAGGTGGTGTTGAAGATCGCGGTCGAGGTGGCGAAGGAGACGGCCAGCGCGGTCATGGCGATGCCGGCGGTCAGGCGCTCGGATTGCCTCGATAACGCGGCCGAAACGAGGGACGTGAGAGGTCCGCAGACGGGCGAGATGATTGCACGAAGGATCTGGCCGTTCCGCGAGATGACGGAGCCCGACAACCGCAGGGTCAGCAGTGCCGTGCCCAGCCAGGACAGGGCGGGGGCGATGAATGCCTTGTAGTCGACGGATGTTGCGGCCACCCCCTCTGGGGCGAGCACGATCTGATATCCGGTGCTCGCCGACTGCCAGAAGAACAGCGCCGCGGCGACAAGCAACACCACATCCAGCCACAAGCGCCGCCAGAGCGGCTTTCCCGTCCGCAGGACGGCACGACGCGCGGCGCTGACGGTGACCCAGCGAGCGTCTCGCCAGGCTGGAAGCAGAAAGGCGACGAAACCAACGAGCAATCCTGTCGCGCCGACCAGAAGCAGCGTTGGGCCGTTCGGTTCCAGGCTCGAAGACATGGTTCCGAAAAGCACGGCCGCGCCAATACCGAGCACGGTGCCGCCGATCGCGGCGGCGGCGGCTTCCGTAGCGGAGAGCGACAGGACCATTCGCGTCGTGGCGCCACGAATCCGAAGCAGCGCCTGTTCCATCCGCCGCCGCGTCGCACCCGACGATGTCACCGCAAAGGTCAACACCACGGCCAGCGCGATGCCAGGCAGTCCAAGAAACAGGAACAGCACGGATGCATAGAGTGCGTCCTCGCGGACCGCTCCGAGACGAACGCCGAGATTGTCGGCGACCAGGGCCTGACCGGCGAGCCGCGCCTCGAGATTGTTCCGCGCGCGGGTGACGAAAGTGTAAGCCGAGACCGGGTCAGGCGGGAGCCCGTCATGTTCAAGGCGCACGTGCAACTGCAGCCGGGTGGTGTCGGGACGCGTTTTCTGCTGGGGATCGAACAATTGCCGCCAGTCTTGCCGAGCCAGGATGAGCACGTTGTCCGGTGGGGCCTGCGGGGCAGCCTGAGGCGGCAAACCGACTGCCTGGAATAGCGAATCGGCGTCGGGCAGATCAATGACGCCGGCGACCTTGACGTTCACCGCGGGCAGTCCGATCCGATTGACCGAAATGGTGTCGCCCGGGCCGACATGGAGATTGGCCGCCGTCTGTTGTGCAACCAGAACGCCGTCCATGCTGCCTGAAAGCTGGCGCACTTCCGCCGGGAAATCATTCAAATAGCCATCGTCGAAAGCGATGACCTGTCCAGGTCCGGTGGTTTGTGTCGTGCCGCCGGCCTGAGCTTCGAAGCCGGTGACATCCGCATAATGGACCTGATGGACGGCCTTGACCCGCGCCGCGTCGTCCAATGCCTTGCGGATCGGAGCCGTATCGGATCCGGAAATCGGCTGGACCTGCCAGTCGATCGGCACGGCCGAGATGGCGCGTGCGGTCATGGAGTTACCGGCGTTGACAAGAAACAGCCCGACAACCGCGAGAAGGGCAACTGTCAAAGCCACGCCCGCAATCGCGCCCGCGACGCGAAGCCGCCGGCGCGCCAGTATGCCGCGCACCCAGAGCAGGAGTATCATGCCGCCACGCCCCCCGGCCGCCACCTGAGTAGCCTGCCGTGGTCCATGGTCCAGCGCGTCGCCATCCGGGCCGCCACCGCCTCGTCATGCGTCGCCACGACCAGGGCCACGTCGGTGCCCTCGAGATGTTGCAGCACGGTGTCGAAGAAGAGATGCGCGGTCTTGCTATCCAGCTGGCCGGTCGGCTCGTCGGCGAGGACGAGTTTTGGTCCTATGACCAAGGCCCGCGCCATCGCTATCCGCTGCGCTTGCCCGCCGGACAATTCCTCCGGCAATTTGTCGGCAAGTTCTGCAAGGCCGAACGATGCAAGCAGCGATGCCGCCGCACCGTTGATGGTGGCGTCCTTGCCGGCCAGGACCAGCGGCAGGCTGACGTTCTGGACAGCGGTGAGGGCGGGAAACAGGCTGGGTGTTTGAAACACGAGGCCAATCTGGCGTGGCCTGAGGTCCTCGAAAGACCCGAGCCCCGGCCATTTGATCTCGCCGGTCGTCGGCTTGTCCAATCCGCCAAGGATATGCAGGAGCGTTGTCTTGCCGCTCCCGGACGGTCCGACAAGCGCGATGCGAGAACCCGCGGCGATCTCGCAGTCGACATCGCTCAGGACGGTGATCCGCTCGGCGGTGCCGCCATGAAAGTCTCGGCCGAGGCCTCTGCCGAGGACGAGTGCGTCAGTCACGGACGATCCTCCCGTCCTTGAGCCTGATCACCCGATCGGCTCTTTGCGCCAGCGCCTTGCTGTGCGTTGCAAGGAGTGTCCCCAGGCCCGCTTCGCGTCGCGCCTCGAAATGCCCGACAAGCCTCGATTCCGTGTCGCGATCGACTTCCGCCGTCGGCTCGTCGGCAACCAGGATGGGAGGGTCCGCGGCCAGCGCCACGGCAAGCCCGGCACGCGCCGCTTCGCCACCGGAAAGCTCGCTGGGGAACGCTGCCGCGCGATGCGACAGGCCTACGCTCTCCAGCAGGGGGCCGATCCGCTTCCTGTCGGCTTTTCCCGCCAAAAGCATCTGCAAACGGAGGTTCTGCTCCACGGTCAGATGCCCAAACAGGTTCCCGGACTGGAGAAGGATGCCAAAACTGGCCGCGCGAATACGGGTGCGCTCGGCTTCGGACCGTCTGGTCAGCCGCACTCCCGAAACGTCCACATAGCCTCCGTCAGGCTCATCCAGCCCTGTAATGCAGGACAGCAGTGTGGATTTGCCGCTTCCCGACGGTCCCGTCAGGGCCACGATCTCGCCGGCACGAAGATGGAAACTGACGCCGCGCAGCGCAGCTGTTTCATCATCCCCGATGTGAAAGAACCGGTAGAGTTCATGCGCGTCCAATGCATGCATTTCATTTCCACCGAAACGAGTTGGACATGAGCTGCCATTGGTCGACATTGTCCGCGCCCTGCGGCGCGTAGAGCTCGAGCGTGACGAGCTTGCCATCCTTGAAATAGAGATAGCGCTCGTTTTCCAGGCGAACCTGCTTGCTGGTCACGGCATTGGGTTCGGAGTTGGACGTGTAGACAATGCGGATCGCGGAGCCCGCCGGCAGCTTGACTGCCTTGACCGCGGTCACGTGAATGGCTCGTCCGGCGGTTTCCAGTTCCCGTAGGTAGTCCGCCTTGACGCCCTCAACGGTCGGGGCAGCGTCAGCTTTCGCGATGGTGAGGACAACGCCGTCGAGTTTGTCCACGAAGCTTGCGCCGTCGGCGTGATCCGATCGGGCCCAGCCTTCCGGAACCTTCAGCGCAAAACCTCCGGGCGATGTGTAGTCAATGAAGACCTGCGTGTCGGGAATATCGCCGGGAGGGTTCTTTTCTGCCGGAATAGCCTTTTCAGCGGCGAATGCCGGCAGGGCGTCGAGGACGGTGAACAACGCGCCCATGACGCCGAGCGAAATGACGAGTGTCAGAACAGGCAGAATATGGGTCGTGGCTTGAGAAGTATATTTCATCATTGCGGCCTTCCGAGTTGAACGGCAGTACGTCCAATCTACCGCATCAATTTTACAGGTAGGTCGCCGTCTTCATACGGATCGGTAAGCATCTTGGCGATGCCCGCCATGGTCTAATCCGCAGTGGTTATTCCGAGGCCGGAAAGCTTACGACAACTGTCAGGCCTGGCTGGCGATCTTCAAGGACAACGGAAGCGCCGTGCAGATCGACTATAGCCCGGACCAAGCTGAGGCCAAGGCCGCTGCCGGGCGTGGTCCGGCTGCTGTCGAGCCGGTAGAGCCGCTGGAACACCTTCTCGCGCTCCTCGGGGGGAATTCCGGGCCCATTGTCGCTGACCCTCGCAAGAATATGGTCGGCCTGTTGGGTCACCGACAATTGGATGGCAGTGCCTTCGGGGCCGTGCCGCAGCGCGTTCTCGACCAGATTGGCGAACAGCTGCGTCAGCAATTCGCGGTCGCCATGTATCTGGCTTCCGGCCTGAAGCGTTGTTGCCGACAGGGACTTTCCGTCATCCTCGGCAACGTCGGCGTAGATCTCGGCGATGGTTTGCACCACCTCGCTGAGATCCAGATCGGTGAAGCGCGCCTTTCTTGCGCCAGCCTCGATCTGGGCGATGCGCAGCAGGGCGTCGAAGGTCTCGTTGATCTGGGCGCCTTCGGCTCGCGCTTCCGCCAGATCGTCGAAAACCTTCTGGCCGGAAGCGGTTTTCTGTGACGCAACATCCAGGATCATCTGGAGACGGTTCAATGGCGTCTTCAGGTCGTGCGCGATGTTGGCGCTCACCTGCCGCATGCCGTCGACCAGCGCCGACAGTCGTTCGAGCGCGGCATTGACCTGGCCGGAAACGACGTCGATGTCATCGCCATTGCCGATCAGCGGAATGCGGGCGTCGAGCTTGCCATGCGAAACGTCCACCATCGTCGAGGCAATTCCGTCCAGACGGCGCTGGACACGCGAGGCCAGCAGCGCGCCGCCGGTCACGGCGAGGCCCGTGATGATGAGCGTTCCCCAGCCAAAACTCATCAGGACGATCCTCTCGAGTTCCTCGGTTTCCGAAAGGCTGAACGCGACGGTCAGATAGTTTCCGCCAACCGAGCCGGAGTAGGCTCGATACCGGGCGACGTCGGGGCCTGAGCCTGGCGTTTGAATGCTGACCTTTGCGAATCCCTCAGGAAGCGTGGCGGCGATGAAGGTTCCGGCAAGATGGTTGCCGTCCCGGCTCGTCAGGGAGAGTATCTGTTCCTTGATCGGACTCAGCTTGGAATGGCTGTCGACGGTGGCAACAAGGTCTTCCAGATCGTTTGCGGCATAGGTCGCCGCGACAACCGAATACGTTTGCCTGATTGACTCGTCGAGCCGGTTCGCTAGGTCGGCACTCATAAGGCGATAAACGATGCCGCCAGAGACGATGAAGGCAAGCACGAACAGGAATGCGAATGTCAGCGCAAGCCGGAACGGCGTGCTGCGAAGCAGGCTAAACCGGTGCATGCAGGCTGTAGCCGGTGTTGCGGACAGTGTGGATAAGCGGGATTTCGAACGGCTTGTCGATCTTGGTTCGCAGTCGGCTGATATGGATCTCGAGCAGGCTGAATTCCCGCGGCTGGAGCTCGATCGTGTGATCCTGCTGGGTGACCCGGCGCATGATCAGGTCCATCTCAAGGTCGGCGACCCGCAAAGCGGTCTTCTGCTCCTGCGCCGCTGGACGGCGGCCAAGGGCGTTGATACGGGCAAGAAGTTCGGAGAAGGCGAAGGGCTTGACGAGATAGTCGTCGCCGCCGGCTTCAAGTCCTTCGACGCGATCATCGACGCCGCCGATCGATGTCAGGAAGATTGTCGGCGTGCGCGCACCCGCGGCACGCCCCGCCTTGATCATGGACAGGCCGTCCAGGCCGGGGATCATCCGGTCCACGACGATCGCGTCATAGGCACCGTGTGTCGCGGCAAACAGGGCGTCATGGCCGTCAGCCAAGACATCGCAAATGTGGCCCGCTTCGGACAAACCATTTGCAATGTATTGAGGCGTTTTACGGTCGTCTTCGACGATGAGAATTCGCATCTTGTGGCCGAGCTTTTCTGGCGCCCCGAAGTTGCAACCGTTCCTTCCGATCTCCAGGTACGTCCAAGATCGGTCCACACACGAAAGGCAATTACCGCCTGACGATTCTATCCGTCTCATCAGTCATGCGGAAGACTCAATAAGTCTTGAGCGCCTTTGTCCTTGATAGCGCTATGGCCCGATGTGCGTTTTTTCGGCTTCTGCCGGTTTTGGATTATATGAACATTTATACCTTTCGACGAAATGTCCTAGACTATACCAATTGGTAATTTTAGCCACCTCTGAGGCGCAGATCGCGAAGCTGAAGGAGCAGTGGTCATGCAATGTGAGCCTTTACAACAACGCCGACGGCTATAGCCCGCGCCGAATCCATGTCGGCGTGACTGTCCTTGAATCCGATTATTCGAATGTCTCGGCGATACCGCTTTCGAGGAGACGAGCCATCTTTGCCGCAGGACTAAGCACCCATTGTGGCCGATTGCCGACGCCGACAGCGGGATCGTCGATCTTTCCGGTCGGGCGTTCGTTCAGCACGGCTACTCCGAGGCGGAGCGATTCTATGTCGATCGCATGAACTTGTCTTTGAACGCGATTTCGCATGTGACCGAGGGCGTGCTGTTCCTGATTTGTCGGGAAGCTATCTCGGTTCTCTCAATGCATTTTGCTGAGATCTGGGAGAAGCGGGGAGAGATCCGACCAATCCATGTTAGCGAGGCGGCCAAGAAGAGACGCCTTCGGCCATTGCCGGCGTGACGCGCGGGGTCTTATGGGCTCTGAAGAAGCTGTAATACATGACGTGCGGCGCAACCACGTTGGCGGGGCTTCCACTATCTTTGAGAAGCCGTTGGTCACGCGGGTGATGCGGCGCATATGCATCCGCATGGTGAGGTTCTGTCGTTCGGCGAATGACGCGCTGACGTGCTTGGGATCGGGGTTGCGTTCGATGGTTTTCCGTACGCCAGTGCGTTCGGCGGGGCTGTAGCGGCCCTTGGCGCTGTCCGGTGACGTCCCGTAAATCTCGACCAGCATAGCGTATCTGGCGAGCTCAGCGGCTCCTGAGATGATCGTTGGGCGGAGACCAGAGTGACCTCGATGCCCTTTGCCGCAAGGATGATCCGCACTTTCAACCAATTTTGCAATTCGATGGATCAAAAGGCGCAAATGCGCATTGATCCCTCGGCTCAATTTCGAGCCTTTTGAAGGAGAGGTTCATGAAAAAGACATTGCTCATGCTGGGCTTGCTGGTTCCTTTGGCCGCTTGCTCCCAGACGGAGAAGGGCGCTGCGGTTGGCGGCTTGGGTGGAGCAGCGGTTGGCGCGGCGGTTGCTGGAAATCCTGTTCAGGGTGCCATCATCGGCGGTGCGGTCGGCGCCGTGGCTGGCGCGGTGATCGGTCACGCGAGCGAGGCTGGTCAGTGTCGCTACCGGGATCGCAATGGTCGCGTCTATGTCGACCGTTGCCCGGAAGGCTACTGATGATAAGGACCCGCGCAACCTCTTCATGGAGGTTGCGCGGCCATGGAAATTGGCAGGTTCTCGACAACGTCGAGCATCGAAAATCTTGTTGTCGGCGACATGAGCCCGGCTGGATGGCGGTATGATACTGAATATGAAACCAGCCGCTGTCTGCTTGGCGTTTCTGGGCGCTGCCTTGGCCAACGCCGTCCCAGGATTCCATGTAATTGCCACCGCGCGCACCGCCGGAGCATCGGTATCCCCGCAGATGATCGCTGATGACTTTTCGGCAATAAAATCGATGTCCGGTGACTTCGTTCAGTATGGCCCGAAGGGAGAGAGGACCGCAGGCAAATTCTTTCTTGAGCGCCCGGGAAAGATTCGATTCAACTACACCGGGCGGTCCACTGTCAACGTTATTTCCGATGGCAAGTCACTTGTTATTGTCAACAAAGCACTCCACACATCGCGTCTTTATTCTCTATCGAAAACGCCGCTCAAATTTCTACTCGGAAATACCGTTGACTTTTCGAGTAATCATCTAAAATCGATAAAAGAAGAAGGCAATTTCATCACCATCCAGCTTGCCGACAGGTCAGGCACTGGGAATTCGACGATTTCGATGATGTTTGATCGAAAATCCTATGCGCTGCGAAAATGGACCATCGTCGATGAACGGGGGCTCGCCACGACGGTAGAAATCTCCAACACCAAGAATGGTGCGCATTTCGCGGCGGGAACCTTCACCATTGATTACACTGCGAACCGCGAGATCAACACGCGAACAAAGTAGCGACGAGACGTCGCTTCCCGACTTTTCTCAGCGCCGCTGGCCTGTGTGCGGAAACGCAGGTTCCGCTCGCCGCACTCCCGGTTGAACGCCTTTACGGAGTGAACCCGTCCGACGCCATGCATTGGCCCACGCCTCGCGTTTGGGTCACCAAGAGCAACCTCGCGGGCTCTCAATTGTGTTGAAGCCAAGGGCTGCCGGCGACGGGCGGCCACATCCAGCAGCGCGGCGCCGACAAACCCGATGACCAAGTCAACCGACAGTTTGGAGGCGCCACCGCCTCCTATCTCGACGCGACGCAAAGCGCGGGCGACCGCCGCCCCATGCACGGGCCCGACCTGACATTGATGCGAAGCCAAGCGCGTCCGAACGGCGTTGTTGATCGTGCGACCACTGTCCTCGGACGGGATCGATCCGAGGCATGGCGGTGGAAATCCTGCGCGGACGAAACGCTACCAATCAGCCCGCGACGCGCACTTGCGTGGCTTGGGCTCACATCCTCGCGCTGTCTTGGAACTTGAGACAACGCGCCGCATTTATTCATCACAAGAGCTGGGAGGCGCGCGGTGAAAGCTTTGTCGGTCGTTTGCGGTTTCATGCTGACGCTCGCAGTATTCGCCGGCGGGCTGGCTTTTGCAACTTGGCTCCTTGCCGCAAAGCCAGCGCGCCAGTTCACGCCCGGCAGCGGCGTCGCGGACCTATGGACCAGGGACGCGCGGCCGATAGACAAGGCAGCGCTGAACCTTGAGCGCATTCCTGGCGTGCCGTCCGTCGAGCCGGCTTCTGCTGCCACGGCCGGAGCAGGGCCAGCCCCTGCCAACCCTGCGACGGCCGAGGCGCCTGCACGGGGCGTGCCGGCGGCAATCCAGCCAGTGGTCGCGGGCGAGGGCCAGCCAACGACCTCGGTCGATCTGCCGGTCGTCCATGTCGAGTGGTGTGCGACCCGCTATCGATCCTACGATGCGGACGATAACAGCTACATCTCCTACAGCGGGCGCCCGCGCCCCTGCATCTCGCCTTATATCGACGACGCCGCTGTTGGGCGCGCGCCGCAATCGGTCGGATACGTCGAGGCAAGCGCGGCTCAGATCGGTGACGCCGCGCCGGCGGACGACGGTGCCCGGTTTTCGTCGGACCACGTGCAAAACTGCTTCAGCCGCTACCATTCCTATCGGCCCCAAGACAACACGTATCAGCCCTACTCGGGCGGCCCCCGCAGGCAGTGCCAATAGGCGTGTGACGGGCCTTCGGCCTTACGGTCCGCCACACGCGATAGGCTGGTCCACACGGGGTGGGGCGCGCGCGTCGATATCGACGCCGAAGCGCGCGGCCGGTCGCGCTCCAATTGCCGGGATGACGTCTGGATTGGAGCCCTCGCCTTTTGTCGGATCGCCCTTGCGTCTGACGGCGAAGTTTTAGGTCGGCGGGCGCACACCGTGGCGGGTTAGTCGCGGCGATGTTGCAAATCCTATTAGCCAATGGGCCGGCTTGGACTTTTTAGGATTTGTTCGGGAGCACCGCGGGCTACCTCCGCTTCCCCACTTATACCGGGGAACTTCGGCCTGACGTGGCCGTTGTGACCACGCGCCTAAATCGTGGGGCGCGCAACTGCTAGCGAATGAACCTTTCCTATTCAATTGCCGAGGGCCTGTGGCTATGCGGAGAGCGCGGTTCACCAAAAGCGTCGCCTGGACCGAAACGAATCGCGCGGCCCGTCCTCACCGACAGGAAACACATTGATGTCCGTCCAGCATCATGATCCCAACCAGCCGGCTGGGATCGCTGCTGTCGGGCGCCGCGACATCTGGTTGATTGGCGCGGGCCTGCTTGTCGCGGGCCTCGTTTTGATATTCGGCGTTCTGGCCGAAGAGGTTCTGGAAGGCGACACCACCGGGTTCGATCGCTCGATCATGTTAGCCCTGCGCTGTGCGGCCAATCCTGCCGAGCCGATCGGTCCGGCCTGGCTGCACGAAGCGGCCCGGGATGTAACATCTCTCGGCAGCGTGATGTTTCTCGGCTTCGTGCTGATCGCCGTGGTCGGCTACCTCCTTTTGATCCACAAGCGGGCTCTCGCCGTCTTGATGGCTGTGTCGGTGGTCGGCGGCGAACTTCTCAGCACCATCCTCAAGAAGAGCTTCGATCGGCCCCGGCCTGACATTCCACACGTGACGCAGGTGTTCACAGCGAGCTTTCCGAGCGGACATGCAATGCTCTCGGCGATTACGTTCCTCACAGTCGGCGCGCTGCTTGCGCGGGCAACGCCGGAGCCGCGTGTTAAGCGGTACTTTATCGCGCTTGCTGTCTTCCTGACCTTGGCCGTGGGCGTAAGCCGCATCTATCTCGCGGTTCACTATCCCACCGATGTCCTTGCGGGCTGGTGCCTCGGTTCTGGGTGGGCAATCCTATGCTGGACTGTCGCATTGTGGCTCCGCGGAAGCAGAAGCACGGGATAGAACCTTGAAGGTTTTGGCGCTCATCAACCAACGCGCTGGCACTGCCGCCCGAAGCGGCGACATCGAAAAGCTTGTGCGCGAAGGATTCGCGCAGCGGGGCATCGAGGCAGAAGTGAGGTTGGTGGCCGGGCCCCGGATTGGCGAACTCGCCAAAAGTTTTGTCGATGAACAGGTGAGATCCGGTCATCGATCAATATTAGTGGCGGGCGGTGGTGATGGCACGCTTGGGGCGGCAGCGGCGGCCGTCGTGGGAACGGACGTCGCGCTCGGCGTTCTGCCGCTAGGTACCCTGAACCACTTTGCCAAGGATCTCGGTTTGCCGATTAAACTCGGGGCGGCGATGGATGTGATCGCGGCGAACAAGCCTGTGGCGATCGACGTGGCTGAGGTCAACGGCCGGGTTTTTCTCAACAACTCATCCATAGGCATCTATCCGTTCTTTGTCGCGGAGCGTTCCGCCCAGCAAAGGCGTCGCGGGTTGGGCAAGCTCCTGGCTTTCGGCCCGGCTCTCGCACGAACGTTACGGTCCGCATCCTGGCAGGCTGTCCATGTAGCCGCTCAAGGCGAGCGTAAAAGACTGCGCACGCCGTGCGTGTTTGTCGGCAACAATTTCTACGACGTCGCCAACCTCGGCCGGAGGATGAACCTGTCGTCGCAAGAGCTGTGCGTTTATGTCATCAAACAGCAGTCATGGTTAGGGCTGGCGGTGTTGCCATTCAAAATTGCGTTCGGCCTGGTCGACAGCCGTCGAGACCTGGAACTGCTGCGCGTGGAGACAGTCGAGATCACGTCGCACCGAAGGAAACTACTGGTTTCCCTGGACGGGGAGGCAATCCGGATGGCCATGCCGCTGAACTTTCGGATCAGGCCGGCAGCCTTGCGGGTTCTTTCACCTGGGAAACTGGATGCGAAGTAGTCGCCAGACCTGACGTGGGAGCAAAATTCGGTGAAGACGCTAATCCACCTTTCGGACCTGCATTTTGGAAAAACCGATGGTCAGTTGGTCGAAGCGATCGCCACGGAAGTGCGCGCGGTCGGTCCGGATTTGGTCGTCGTGTCGGGGGATTTGACACAGCGCGCCCGCAAGGACGAATTCCTGCAGGCTCGCGCGTTCCTTGACTCTCTCCCTGGTCCTCGCCTTGTGGTGCCCGGCAACCACGATGTACCGCTCTATAATGTTTTCGCACGTGCCCTGAAGCCCCTGTCTCGCTATAAGCGCTACATCGAGGCGGATACCGATCCATTCTACGCCGATGCCGAACTTGCTGTCGTCGGGATCAACACCGCCCGATCCCTGACAATCAAGGACGGCAGGATCAACCGTCGCCAACTCGAGGCCGTGACAGCCAAATTTGCTCACCTGTCGGATGAAATTACCCGGGTGGTTGTCACGCACCACCCGTTCGAAGGGCTTGAGCTTGACAGCGATGACGGCATCGTCGGTCGAGCAAGTCTTGCCATGGGTGCCTTCGCAGGTAGCCGCGTCGACATGATATTGTCTGGGCACCAGCATCTTCACCGAGCCAATTCGAGTGCGACACGTTACCTTATTGATGGCTACGCCGCGTTGCTTGTTCAGGCGGGAACAGCGGTTTCATCGCGTCGGCGTCACGCCGCAAATTCGTTCAATATCATTCGCATCCAACGCCCAGAAATCACGGTGGAATGTCGGGCCTGGCAGCCTTCACAGGCGGCGTTCGCAACGGCGGCAAGATCGTCATTTCGGTTGGGCCCAAATGGATGGGAGGCCTAATGGCTTCGCTTATCAACGTGGCGTTCGCGCCGCGGACCGTGGTCGAGCGCGTTTCAAAACCGCAAGCCAAGATCGATCCCGCAGCCATGGCCGCTCCTGCGCTAACCCGCGGCGTTCGCGCTGTTGCAAGCTTTTCCTTCCCCGCCGTCGTTCAACCCTCGCGACGCCGATACATCATGCAACGTCGCGCAAATGGAGTGCCACGTGGCTCGACATTCCATCGCGAAGCGAGCTCCCAAACTCGTGTGCACTATTAACGCTTCCGGCCCGGTCAGTGTCCGGGCCGGGGACCGCGGACCGAATTCGGGGAGTTTTCTTGCCTGTTCGAATCGTTGACGAATTGGCGCGTCTTTTGGCATCACGCGGGAAGAGCAAGGCGCGCTTTTTGGGTATCGTGAGAATCTTGTTTGGGAGCCCCTGGCGCTCGCAAAGGGCTATTCAGCGGACCATAGGTATCGCGTCACCCCGGCAAAGCACAAAAAGCCACCATCCTGGCGGAGATAGTCCCGTTGCCTGGGCGCCCGCCAGCGGCCGTTCGGCCGTGTGACCGGCGGGCATCATCGTCGCACATTCGCTTCGCAAATCCAAAGATCACGCCCGATGGCGCGCCTTTCTTCGTGCACAAGGCCCCGCGGTGTCTCCGCAACGCAGGGCCCTTGAGACGTCGCCCATCATCCTAGGTCAAGATGAGCACGATCTGGAGGCTATCCGGATCGACGATGACGATGCGGCCGTCCGCCAACTCGAAGTACTCGTAGGATTCGTAGTCGGGTATAATCTCGACGATCCGCGGCGGCAGCCGATGCAGCCTGACTTTATGCGGGATTCGAACGCCCACCGAGACATCGAAATCAACGCTCGCGACCGGCTCCACCTTCACCTCTCGAAACACCTGGGTGATCCGCGTTTTCTGCTCGACCGTCACATTGTTGATAGAGGCGGTTGAATTCTTGTCGGGCGTCTGCTTGGACGTGTCGACTTGCTGATTGGTTTTCGGCTTGACGTTGCCTTGGGCCTGCTGGTCCGTGGCTGTGCCAGTCTTGCCCTGGGCCTGCTGGTCGGTCTTCTTCTTGACGCTATCCTGCGCCTGCTGGTCCGTTGCGGTACCAGCCTTGCCCTGGGCCTGCTGGTCAGTCTTCTTCTTAACGTTACCTTGTGCCTGCTGGTCCGTGGCGGTGCCGGCCTTGCCCTGGGCCTGCTGGTCGGACTTCTTCTTGACGTTATCCTGCGCCTGCTGGTCCTTGTTGCCAGCCTTGCCCTGCGCCTGATCGTTGGTCTTCGCTTTGCCTTCCGCCTGCTGGCCGGTCTTGCCCTGTTCGCTGCTCTTCGGCGTTGCCTTCTGACAGTTCGTGGCGCCAGATGCGCAGTTTGAACCCTCTCCAGATTGTGCCTGGGCAAGAGCGGCTCCGGAGCTGACGGCGATTGCCAACATGCTGGCGATTAAAACCCGTTTCATCATTAGCCTCCTGTTGAATGGTCCCTTCTTGCAGGAGAACCCAGAAGGCGTGCATTGGTTCCGGACAGTTCTGTTGAACTTCGGCGAGTTAATCCGTGCGGTTGGCTGTGTTTCAATCAAGCAAAACCCATGCGCCGGAAACCTTGATCCTTGACCGAGCAAGGTGTGTGAAGAAAACCCTCAAACCTTCGCGTCAAGCCGTGGCGGGTTTCGCGCAAAATGATCTCGTCGGCCAGCCGGGTTGGATTTGAGGGGCTTCTGGTTCGGCGCGCGCTCCGCCCCAAGGCGTTTTCAATCATTCGCCACCACAAGGAAGGAACATTAGCGCTAGCTAAGAGTTCGTCATGGGCAATGGGCCTCGCCCTCAGAGGCCCCTTGAAGATCGGCCCTCCGATCGGCCCGCGCTCTCCGCCAGAGGCGCGGGCTTTCCCGTTCGATTTCAAATGGCGAGTTAGCCACTAAAAGCTATCAATGCCTTTTGCCTGCTTGGCCACGGGCGATTAAGCTGGTCCTGGTTGTCGAACTTCTGAGGGAGAGACTTTGGCGTATGATGGCGCCACGGACACTCGCGGTCCTGATCGATGATGCGAAGCGAATACACGGTGAGGGCGCAAAGGTCGCGCGGTCGGAAATCCTCTGTGTCGGCGTCATGGTAGATCTCGATCCGCTGCAAAGGCACCCGCAAAAGGAGCAAACGATGATCTGTAGGATTTGGCGAGGTTGGACAACGCGGCAGAATGCGAACGCCTATCAGGCGGTGGTTCACCGCCAGGTAATTCCCGATATCGAGGCAAGGACGATCCCGGGCTTCCGGCAGATAGACCTGATACGCCGCGACACGGCGAACGAAGTCGAATTCTCGACGATCATGTGGTTCGACGGTATCGACTCCGTTCGAGAGTTCATGGGTGAGGACTATACGGCGAGCCATGTACCGCCCGCGGCGCAGGCTGTGCTCAGTCGTTTTGATAGTCATGCCGTCCACTAAGACGTCATCGATCGGCGAATCCAGGATTAGGTCTTTCCCCGTAGGAGGCCAAAGGCGGCGCCGTTGCACCCCCTTGCCAGAACGATCGGGCCTGACCCGAGATAACTGCCAATTGATTCAGGGCAACCGCGCTGGTCCCTCAAGCCCGCCCGGTCAGTCATGGCGAAGTCATCGTCTAGCCGATCGCCCGTTTTGCTAAGAGCGCCGAGGTGGCCAGAAACGCGAGAACAAAATGGTAATAAGGCCTGTCAGTACAATCCACGCTGCGGTCTCACTTCGCACACCGCTCCGCACGATCGTCTCACTTGCCGGAGCCATTTTTTTCCCAGTCACAAGCGGCTTCAGGTCGGACCTGCTGCCAAGTCTCACTGAATAGGCACGGGTGAATTCAGCCCCCAGCAGGAATATCTCCGAAGAGTAGTAGACCCAGAGCAGCACGACCAGAAGCGCGCCTGCGGCGCCGTAGGAAGATGCGATCGCGCTGGTTCCAATGTACCAGCCAATCAGCGACTTGCCGACTGTGAACAGCAGGGCTGTCACGACCGCGCCGACGCTTACGTCGCGCCATTGCAGGGCTCGGTCTGGCAATATCTTGTAGATCGCGGCGAACAGAACAGAAATGAGCACAAACGACACAATCCAATTTATGCCTGATAGAATGAGCGTGCCCAACGGCAAATGCATGTTGATGACATTGGCGAGCGCAGAAATGGCGGTACTGGCCGCCAATGAAACCATCAGCAGGAAACCGAGCGCGGCTACAAGCCCGAGGCTCGCGGCCCGCGCCCTAACCAGTCGCGACAGGGACGTTCCAACCGGCTCGATCTTCCAAATCTGATTGAGCGAGAGCTGCATTTCACCAAATACGCCTGACGCAGTTACAAAGAGCGTGATGAGGCCAACAATGGTTGCCAGGGTGCCAGCGCTTCGATGCGAAGCGCTCTCGAGTGTGGTTTGGAGCAATTCGGCGCTCTGCGGTCCCATGACACCGGCGATCTCCGCCGACAACGCCAACTGCGCGGCGTCGCGGCCAAATACGAGACCGGCGACAGCAACGACGATCAAAAGGATGGGGGCCAACGACGTGACTGCGTAAAATGCCATTGCAGCGCCATGGCTGAGAGCATTGTCGTTGATGAAACCGAGGATGCTTTCCGTGCAAAGGGCCCACGCTTCGCGCTTCACTCGCATGTCGAAATCCGATCGGCTTGTTTCGCGGCAATTTTCAAAATTCGAAAATCCGCGCTCTCGTCGCTTTCGCCTGTTTCCCCGGTGGTAGCATGGCGGGAGTGTGGTCCCCCGGCCTTGGCGTCATCGCTTTACCGGCTGGCGCAGGCGAGGCGACTCGGGCGCATCAGTGATAGAGGGTGCCTTAAGGGGAGGAAACTGGCCCGCGCCCTTGTTGTCAGGGTCTTTGCGCGCAATCACAGTGCCGGCAGGCTCCGGCTCTTTCACAATCGGGTTGCCGAGGTTCTTTACCAACGCCATTCGAATTCTCCTTTTGTGCTAGCGAAGACCGGACTCCAACCTTGCAATAGAGGGCTTAGGCTGGGGTGCTTTCTTGGTCGCTGTATTCCAGAACGGTGCCCTCGCTTTGATCGACCACCCTGAACCAGTGCGTTTGGAGTTCGCGCGCGGATATGGCTCTGCCGGTTATCTTTCCAAGCGCCCCAACAGGCGTATCGCCGCTCGCGACATGGGAGGCGACCAACGTGTCGCCATTCATTTCTTGAGCGGCTGAGATCTGCCAACTTCGCCATAAAGCTCGAACCTCGATTCCCGGGAAAGGTTCCGCAAGCGATTTTCGGTGCCCGGAGTGGGAAGGCGATCGCCGCCGATTTCAGTCCTGTTTGGGCGTCGAACTCTGTCGAGCCGCTGCTGCCGGTCTTGGCCGACAGGTGCCAGGACAAGGCAGTGATTGGACCCACGAGGTTTGCGTTAGCCGCATCTCGCAATGGTATCGAGGAAGAAGCCGTCTTGCTCAACTATGACTGGCCTGTCGGCCTCAATGCGTTGCAAAACGACCATGCGCCGATTTCGTCGCGTACGACCAAGCCGAAAGTCGCATCCAGTTCAGGCGGGCTCCGCCCTGCAAGGCCCAGCCGAACCCTCAGCTGATCCGCCTGATCGACGGAGTCGGTGACAACGAATGCGCTCGTCGGTTTCGGTTGCGATCGGCTGCGTTGGAGCAGGAAGCCGTCGTCACAGCAAGCTAGCGCCGACGGCACCAAGGTTCTCATCAAGCGTGCATGTCACCACGTGGCAAAGAGGCCAACCGCAGCGGCGGCCATGACCGCCGTGGCAAGCCATCCCATGATTTTGAGCCCGACCGGCAGCTGAAAGTCGCCCATTGCTGCGCGCTTGCCGGAGAGATGCATCATCATGCCCATGACCGGAACAGCCACCACGCCATTGATCACAGCGCTCCAGAACAAAGCCTTGATCGGATCGATCGGGGTGAAGTTGAGGACGACGCCAACCAGGGTCGCCACGGCGATTGTACTGTAAAAGGCTTTGGCCCGATGTGGTTTCTTTGCTAATCCCACGTTCCAGCCGAGTGTCTCTCCCAAGGCATAGGCGGAGGATCCGGCGAGCACGGGCAAGGCCAGTAAGCCTGTTCCAATAATTCCAAGCGCAAAGACGAAGAACGCAAACTGGCCGGCGATCGGGCGAAGCGCTTCGGCGGCCTGCGATGATGTCTGAATGTCGGTCACGCCGTTGGCATTCAGTGTTGCCGCGGTGGTCACGATGATAAAGAGGGCAACGGCGTTGGAAATGGCCATACCAAAATAGGTATCGATGCGGATACGCGTCAATTCTTCCGGTGCCTGTTGGGGAGCGACTTTGAGCGGCGAGGCGTCATCGCGTTCCTTAACCTCCTCCACCTCCTGCCCAGCCTGCCAGAAGAAAAGATAGGGGCTGATCGTGGTCCCAAGGATGGCGACGACAGAAGTGACATATTGGCCGTCAAGGCTGATATGCGGGACAATCAGATTGTAGCCTACCGTCGCCCACGGGACCTTCGCCACGAAGGCGACCGCGACATAGGCCAGAAGTGACAATGTGAGCCACTTCAGCACCGACACATAGCGGGCGTAACGGGAGAAGATTTCAAGGAGGACCGTGACGATGCCGAAAGCGGCGACGTACAGCAACTGCGGTCCGCCGATGATGAGTTTTAAAGCGGCTCCCATGGCACCAAGGTCGGCGCCGACGTTGATGATATTGGCGATCATGAGCAGTGCAACGATCGACGTCCCGACGCCAGCTGGATAGTGCTTTCGCAGATTCCCCGCAATGCCGCGACCGGTGACACGTCCGATCCTGGCGCTGATTTCTTGAATGGCGCACATTAAGGGCCAGCTGAACAGCATGACCCAACCCATTCCGTAGCCGAACTGAGCACCGACCTGAGAATACGTGGCGATGCCGCTCGGATCATCATCCGATGCACCGGTAATCAAGCCAGGTCCAAGAATTTGCAAAAGTTTGGGGGACTCCGGCTGCTTTACCGTTGTGGCCGTATCCTTTTGCAGGATGTCTGTCACAGTCTGTTCCTTCTCGCGACATAGCACGCATGAGCGCTGGCCGAACGGCTGAGCGCTATTTGTATTGGCGGTTGGACGTGCGGATAAAGTCTTCCGCTGCCGCCGTTGTTGATGCATGTGGCGTTGCCGCGCTTCACCATCCCCACCCGAGTCTCCCAATCGTGTAGTATGTGCGACTGCCAGATGTGGCATGCGACAAAGACGCGACGGCGTGGGCTTGTGAACTTCTACCGCGCACTGAAGACGACCGAGGCGACAATTGATTTCATCATTTTAGCAAGCAACATTAGGGGTGTCTGATATGCAAATGTCCGGCATCATGAATTGTTCCATTGCGCCGCGCCACCCGACTGATCACGACCGTTTCGTGGCCCAGCGCCCGCAACCAACTGGTGTCGCCGCGCCCGGTTGTGTTGACGAATAAGGCACCGTGTAGGCCCGTTTGGATTGGCCAAACGCATCACGTCGGCCATTCTCGTTGTTTAAGCGACGTCAAATTGGAACCAACGACCTCCGCTTGCGGAAAAGCACTGCTAGTCGCGGTCCACATCCAACCAACGCGTCGATTTGCATTTTTTGAAAACTCCGCGCTACGGTTGCAGCAGGGCAGGACCGTACTGGTCCCACAACTTCTCGCAATCTTTGGTCCTCAGGCTAGGTGTCCCCGGCTCGCCGTAGAACACCATCGCCGCGCGGACGTCATATCCAAGCACCGACGCATTGGCGACGAACTGGATGGCCTCCCCAAGCCGCGTGACGCCGATCTTGGCTTCCGTACTGTTGTTGAGGTCGCGCACTCCCAGAATTTCCGCGTCGGCATGCCTGGCCGCGAGCACAGCAGCCGCGGTGGCATTGCCAGGGGCAAGCAGCATCCCATTAGCCTCCGCTAATGTTTACACCACGCAACATAGCGTTTGTTCCCGCAGATTGCACCCGCTCCGACCGGGGAGACCACATGCCCGCGATCGAATTGTCCCCGAGCAAGCGCGCTTCATCGAAGAATATGACCCACTACCGAACTTCGAGGGCCGCGAGCGGCACTATGAATTTCGTGTTAAGATGTCCTGTTTGCTGGACCGAATCGGGCCCCGCCAGAGTGCACTGAACCTCCCACCCGGTGTAGCACACCAAGTGTAATCAACTCTTTTCGGAGTAGGTCATGAAAAAGCCCTATGTTAAACCGGAGCTAGTTAAACGTGCAATACTTTCATTTATCACCGGTGCTCCGGCGGTGTCGGGAGCACCACCTATCACTAGCGACATTCGTCTGAAGACTAACATCGAGCAAGTCGGCGTCGCTACTAACGGCCTGCCGCTCTATAATTTCAGGTACCTCTGGAGCGATGCAGTATATCAGGGCGTGATGGCGCAAGATGTGCTGAAAGCTTTTCCAGAGGCTGTCTACACCATGGCTGATGGGTTTCTGGCGGTGAAATATGACATGCTCGGCATGAAGATGGTGCGCGTTCACTGACCAGATCATTACCGTTACGAGATGTCTCTGGATATCCGAGAAAGCCCCGCTCGCTCATATCAGCGGGCTTCTCTTTTGGGGCTGGGTTTGTCAAGCAAGGGGTCCTCACCGTGCATACCCGGCGCGGCGTTGATCGTGGTGTTGATGGCTGATGCGTAACGGTTTCGATGCGCCGGAGACGATGAGTGCCCGCCAGGGGTCTGGCTTCTCTTCGAAGTCGGCGCGTGACTGCTTCATGATCGGGTCGGATGGAGAGGCATCTCAATCTTTTTTGCGAACTATCAGTCCGAGCTGACGTCCAAGCCCGCCTCGAGATTGCCTACCCACTCGTCCCTGAATGGGACCTCTATCCACGCGGCGACGTGGAACCCTTTAATTCGATCTCTCAGGCGGCGTTGGCCTCCCAGCGATAGGGAATGTTGTCGACCCACATCCGATGCAGGATGATCGCCGGACGCCGTGCCACCGCCACGCTAGCCTTCGCCATACCTCGCCGGCGAGCGACGGAGAGACCCCACGCCTTCAGTGGCGAACTCCGCTTCGAGATACGTAGTAGAATGCCGGCGGCTTCAACCAATGCCCATCGAATCCCGGCATCGCCGCACTTCGAAATGCCCTTATCCTGGTCGATCTCGCCGGATTGATAACGCGAGGGCGTCAATCCGAAGTGGGCTGGAACGGAGCGCGATCGGCTAAACCGCGCCGGTTCGTCGACGCCGGCTCGAAAACTCAGAGCGACCATCGGTCCGACACCGGCGGCCGTCATAAGCAGTTTGCAGGTGTTGTCGCTGTCGGCCAGCCGTTCCATTGCCTTGTGTAGGCGCTGGAACTGCTCTCTCAAAACGCGGCGGACTTCTAGCAGGCAGGCCACTGTAGAGCGTGGACCGGCCTCAAGGCCGACGCGCTTGTAGGGGCCTCGCGCGAAGCAGGGCGCTGATCGCCTCCGGCTCGGTCTCCACCTTGCTCTCTCGAATGAGTTTACCACCCGTGTCTATTACGCAGACGCTGGTGGTGCGAACGGAAACATCAAGACCGACGAACAGTTCCATCGCAGACGTCCTGACCGGTTGAACCGTTGGAGCCTGCCTGGAAGACCGACCTCCCGCTACTCCCATGCAGGCCGCCGGAGCCCCAACCATTCGATCTTTTTGTTTCTGGATGGAAACGCGTCCACACAGTGAAGTTCTGCACGTGCCTGTTTCCCTTAAGCAGGCATGACGACGACACCAGACCTTCGGCTCGCGCCGGGGCGGGTTTTTATTTTTGATCCGTTTAGGCGCATGCTAAATGCATCGGGTTTACGGCTCCGCTCATGCGTCTGAAGTTCATCGAGCCGATGGATTTCCAACCACTTCAAATACCGGGTGTACATCCTCGCCGCCTGGATACCGCAGGCAACACCAAAACCATTCGCATTGAGCGATGGGGCGGACTTTGGCGTACGGGGGTCCCAACGCATGTCATTCGGCGAGATTGATCCACCTCATAGTCCAAGCGTTCAGACTGCCTGATCGCCCCTTAGCGAATATTCGCCTGCGCTTGGAACCGCTTGCGGACGGCGAAGTTCAATCTCAACAACAGGAGTGAAACATCGTGAACACACCCAACACGGACCCAAACGACTTTACTGGATCAAGCCTGTCTGGGCAGACGGACTTGCAGGGTCGCACGGATGCCAAGCGTACCGGCAAAAGTGCGGAAGCCATTGGCAAGTTGAAGACAAGCGCTGCCGAAACCGCGACCCACCTGAAGAATGCAGCGGCGTCAGTATCGACCGACGCGACTGACTATGCCGGCTCTATCGCATCCGATGCTGCCGGTGCCTTCAAGGAAGCTGTCGAGACCAACAAGACCGCCGGAGCGGATGCGATTGCCAACATTGCCCACTCCGTCAAGGAGGCCGCCGACGGCATAGAAAAACAATCGCCTCAGGTCGCGGGCATGGTGCGGAGCGCGGCCGAGGGCGTAGAGCGAATTTCGACCGATATCAGAGATCGCAACGTTGGCGAATTGCTCGATTCCGTTACGAAGTTCGCGCAGCGCCAACCGGCGGCCTTTTTCGGGGTCGGGATCCTGGCCGGCGTGATGCTGACACGGATCATGCGAAGCTCGGATCGTTCGTGAGACAAGGGGAATTCTAGATGGATCACGGTGCCGATCGCCGTCCCTTTGGGAGCGTGGCCAACGAAGCGATCGATCGGTTCGCTTCTCTGATCAGCCTGGACCTTCGCCTCCTCGAGGCGGAAATGAGGGGTAAGACCTCGACGATCGTTTCGTCCGGTGCATGCGGGGTCGCGGCCGTCATTTTCTTTCTCCTGGCGGCTTTTGCCCTCGTCCAATTCCTGATCCTGGCGATGATTTATTTTGCTATCGGTGCGATGTTCGCCTGTCTGATCGTTGGCGTTGTGTTGTTAGGCGCGGGTTTGCTTTGCGTCCATCTGGCCAAACGAGCGCTCGTCGGATGGACAATAACTCCCGTTGAGACTGTCAATCAGGTGCGCAGCGATCTGGCTGCCTTGAAGCAGGGGATTCGCCATGGCGCCACGCAAAGATGACGTCCATGAGATTATGGCGCAAAGCCAAGCTGAACGGCAGGCGATGTTTGAGCCTGTCAGTGAATTAAGCCGTCGTCTGCAACCTCGGCACTTGGCCGACGTGACCAGTCACTATGTGCAGCGCAAGGTCACCGGGGTGATTGGCGGCGTCTCGGAGGCCATCAAAGATAATGGTGGCACGGCGGCCGGATTGGCTTTGGGCGCCATTGCGGTCTTTGATGTTGGCAGAAGAAGTGTTGACGGCGCCGCAACGTCGGCGAACGGTGCTGCGCCAGGGCGCGACGGTGGGCTTACAAGCGAGCAAGACCCGCACAGCGCGTCCGCTCCCGCGGTGGGTCATTCGCCAAAGACAGTCACCAACATGGCCCGGACAAAGGTGCTGGCTGGTTCCGCTGGAGGTCTGTTGCTTGGCCACCTTCTCGCCCGGGCGTTTCATCCAACCGCGAAAGAACATGAGCTATTCGGTAAGGCGTCGGGCGAAATTCGGGACGCGGCTTCTGAATTTATCAGCCGACATTCGCATGGTGCAAAGCTTGTAGCGGCACAGGCTTTCGGCTTTGCCAGATACTCCGCCGCATTCCTGGCGCTTATGGCGGCGGCCAGCGAATATTTCGGCCGCTCCGCGGGCGATCCGCCCAATCGCTGATCGGATCTCAGCCATCTGGGCGCCACGCCGGAGCGTCTGGCGTGGTCGACGGGTGATTGGCCTTACCCGGCGCGGCGCCGATCAGGCATCCGCGTTACCCGATCTTGAACGGCCGGTTTTCCACCGCCTAGCACGCCCTCTTAGAAGCCGCTAATGTTCCATTTGGCGCGGCCGGCGCACCGGACTCTGGCGTGTGGCACTGACATCGCCGTTTGCGGCCCCAGCCTGAGCATTGGTGGGCGCGTTTGACACTGCATGAAACGGGGTAGTCGGGTGAGGATCATGCTCCGCGGAGATCGAGAAGATCACGAAGGCTGGGGTTTCGGAACCATGCATGAGGCCCTTACATGAGAACCTATCGCGTCGACCAGATGGACGATGAGAGCGTGCGAAAAACGCATGCGATCAAGGCGCCGACACCGTTCGAAGCCGCAGGAAAGGTCATTGGCCAAAACGTCAAGCTGACGAAACGGCGTCAGGGCGATTGGGTTAGAGTCACGGACGAAGAGAAGGGGCTGGTTTTCGGGTATATTGCCAAGTTTGATAGCAGCGGAAAATCCGAGTCTGACTCGTGAGCTTGTTCGCATCCCAGTCCAGATGGCAATATGGTCGTACTGCCCGGCACGTTCGACAAACACGAGCAGCGCACTTGCGCCATCACCGAATATCTTGGGCAGCCGGCGCTGGCGGGCGGGTCGCCGCAATGTGTGCCGAGCGCCTCGCCGTTCACCGACAGGGAAGTAACCAGCTCCAGTAAGGATCAGATGGGACCCGAGGTCGCGAACGACCACGGGAGACTGGGTCGCGGCACCCGACCAGAAGCTTTCAGCGAGTGCCTAAAAGCCACCCACATATCAAGCCATCGCAATCTGTCGCCAAGGTCGTCATTGCGATTGGCCTGCAGCCTCGCTCGGATCGCGAGGACCACTAACGCGGCAGCGGTTTCGTCAATGCAATGATACCTGTCCGGATACGCGTGTAACTGGCGCTGGAAAGCATAAGCCATGGCCTGAACCCACGTTGCGATTCCGTATCGCCGGCTGCTCTCGCCAAGGCAGCGGACTTTGTGGTTTCAGCGGGAACATTTTTGCCGTTGAGAAATTCATGGGTCGAAAAAGCTAAGGGAGGCTTTCTTGGCTCAACGGCGTGTCGACAAGGAGCGGCTGGAAAGAGCGGATCGCGAGTCGAAACTCACGATCGAGGCCGAACGGGAGGCCAGAAATGCTAAAACGGCGCGGTTACGGGAGCAGCGGATTTCCGTGGAAACCGTGACATCTCAGGAAGCCGCTTCGTCGCAGCCGCCGCGACCCCAGAAGCGCCGAGGCAGGGCCAAGAAGCCATCCCGCAAGATTATCGAAATCGATTGAGGTGCGAAACCCAATACTTCCTGAGCGGGAACCGCGTGGGGCTGATTGACCGCGATCAACTTTGGCGGGCCAATGGACCCCACACGGCCGTCGCTGCGCCGCGCTCAATTGTTCAGCCCAAGCGACTGTGCGCATCGTCTGCGATATGCGATAAACCTACGGATCAAACGCAACGGCCAGCTGGAACTTGCCAGTGACGGACCGCGCTGTCGCCGCGGGCGTGAGGAAAAGAAACCGTCACAAAATCCAAAGGTCCTTGTGACCACGGGTGACGGACGGGTCCAGGCCCCCTTTTTCCAAAGCCTGACTGGCCGCGCATCATTCTTCGCTGGAACTCCATGCGTGAAGGGTCGTTGTGTAACATGCAGCATCTCCCTCCGGGGGTGGCGCTGCTGACCAAGGGGCAAACTTTGGTCGGCCCGCGTTTCGTTGGGAGCGTGGGCCAATTTCGATACACCAATTCTAGCCATTAGATGCCCATGACCCGGCCCGTTCGCGACTAGGAAGCACAACGCCCCTTTTTCGCGCCGGCCATCTTCCGCGGCCTCGGCGAGCCAGCGATAAGCCGTCTCACCGCCGCGCCGAACTCGTTATTGCGCGCGCCAAATGGACCCCGCCGCGCCATATCAGCTTTGCGTGTCAGATGGCTCTTACGGCCACATTTCAGGGCGGCTATGGATTGCCACGGATGATGACCTGGCTGCCAAGGCCATCGGCTCATCAATGTGGCTTTTCGAAACGGCTTTCCGACCACTGCCGACGATGTGGGTACCGGTGCCGAGGCGGCTTGGCCTACCGCCTCAGGCCAAAAAAGCTCAGGACCGCGAGCACGACGACGACGAGCCCTACGATGTAAATAATGCTGTTCATTGTTCTTCTCCTCAAAGTGATTGGCAACCGAGCCACTGGCGATGCCAAGCTGACTTGCGTGGTCTTCGAGGATTGGTGCCGGAAGCACTTTTGAGTAATCCTCGCACGGAGATGAACCCTTAGAAGCCGCTAACGTTCCACCGTCTCATCATCGCGGCCAATCACGCGATCGGCCAATCACCGGCACCCACCGCACGGGGCGCTCCAAGCAGCGCATTTGCGACGCCAATCCAGGCTAGGCGTGGTACGCCACCAAACCGTCCCCGGCCGCTTACTTCGGCAAGCGTGGTCATGAGGAGCGTCGCGGACAAGCAAGCGAAAAGCCCGCCTCGGCGTGAACCGAGGCGAGCGGATCAAATTGCTTCGCGCCGCAAATAGCAGCGACGCCAAAGTGCTCAGGACAACCACGGAATTGCGCGAATACGGGCGACGAGCCGATCAGGTAGATGATAGCGCTTGGACATGCATCACTCCTTTTGCCGGATGCCCTCGACGCGGCCCGCCGACGGGCAATGTTGACAGAAGTGCCGGGGGATCATCCCCTCATTGGATCAACAGCGGCCGATGGTTGGTTGCAGGCGCCCACCATCAAGGAGATCCGGCGGCATCGCGTGGTACTGTGGCAAACGGCGGTCAATACCACTTCGATAACGTCTACCCGGATGATCTGAAAATCCCCGGAGGAACGGCCCCGAGACGATGCGGCGGCTTCGCACCTGGCTGGCGATTGGCTATTCGCCCACAAGAAAATCTCCCGCCTATCGCGCTGACTGTTTCTTGGCTTGTGCGGCAATTGCGCAGAGGAAAGCCAATGCAGCAGCATCGCATGCTGTCCGCGACGGGCCTTTGGCGAAAAGAACGGCATCCGCGGCTGGGATCGTGAGGCCATACTTTTTGGCGAAAGAGGCAACTTCGTAAGGCTGATCGTCAGATTGATGGCGGATATCAAATTCGTAATCCATGTCCACTTCCTCCTAGTTCGCGACCATTCCCGTCCTCGGCACGACAAAAATTTAACTACCGACCCATCGCGCGAGTCCAGCAATTGGAAATTGTGTAAAACGATACATTCTGAAGTCGCACGACATTGCGTGTTTTCGGCGATGCGACCCGCGCCGTCGGGGACGTGGGTGGCCTGGGCGTCGGCCGTTGTGATCGCACGGGGCGAGAAACCCTGCGTCGCCGGCATCAGCGCCGGTCAGCCATCCTGGCTATGCACTCGTCGATCAGCTCCAAGCGATTTTTGTGGCGCGAAGCGCATGAGCGATCTCATGAAGCTTCCATTTTCCCTTGGAGTTATTGGCTGCGCTGATCAGGTCGCCTTCGAGCAGCGCGATTCGATCTCGCAGCCGCTGGGCGTCGGCCTGCCGTATTTCTTTAATCCAGCCTGGGCCACGCATTTTCAAGGCTCGCATTGTTATGCTGGGTCGGGGGTAGCATGTGAAAGCTAATTTGAGTGGATTCGAAACGTTCATATTTTAACAGTTGCTAATATTCAACGACATGTCGGCGGCGCGGGTACGTCGGCGCACGCACGCTTGCCCCCCCACAGCAATTGCCCAGTTTGGCGCTCCATCGCGTGGTGCCCGAGCTCGATCTGGTGGGCTTGCCTCACCGCGTCGCCGCGGGTGATGACAAGACCGGTCGGCGCGAATTGTCACCTGCTGAAATTCCGTTCCCCCGCGGCCAAACTCGGCGCCGCGTCCTCGATCGCCGACCGGGTCAACAGATCGCTGCGGATATCTCGCGAGTTTGCGCGAGCGCGTCACGTGAATACGCGATGCTGGATTTTCTCGCGGTGGTAGCCGATGAGAAATCATCCTGGTTGGATTGCACCCAACGCCGGCCAAGCCGGGATGATCCAGCGCCAGGAAATGATTTCGAGAGCTATGTCGGAGGCCGCCGCTTCCCGGCGGTGGCGCAATGGCGCCCTTTGCCTTGCGGGACCTCAAACTTCGCATCATCCGATAGGAAGCGCCGTCGCCAGGTGGCCTGCGTTACGCAATGCCTCCAGCAAAAGAACTGACTCACCTCGGATATTTGTGATGGCCTGTTCGGCGAGGGGCAGTCGTGCCCAAACCGACACCGGGCGAAGGAAGCCAGCAAACGCACCGTTCACCGCGCAGGTGCGGATAGACGATCCCGACCTATCCAGCGCCAGCAATCCGACTGTCAGCGTTGGATACTGGATGGCCGCCAAACGCTGGTAGTGCGGATCGCGATCAAGTCGCACGTCAAACAGAAGAAAGCCGAGCGTCTGTTTTGCAATATCGCCGACCCTGTCGGAAAAACACAGCGACAAGCGGTCCACACCTCCGACCGCCATTTCCAACAAAAGCGCTTCCAAACAGATTTGCGCCGTCATGGAGCGATTATGGGCCAAGCGCGATCAATGACAATTGGGTCGTGCACGTTGTGAACAGGCTAGGGGCGCGTTTGACGGTTCGTTCCCCAAGCAGCCGGCCCCATCGAAGATATACCGGCTTCCCGATCCACACTCTTCAGCCAGTACCGATTCCACCGGCTCGCCCTAAGTCGTGTCACTTTCCAAAGCGTATCCGCCCAGCCTGACAGTGCGAATAATGTCATCATCGGATGACTGCTTCAGCGACTTTCGCAACCGGCTGATATGGACATCCACGGTTCTCAGGCCAACATAGACATTGCCAGGCCAAGCCACTTCGATCAATTCGTCGCGGCTGAGCACCTTCTCCGGGTTCTCAAGCATGTGGCGCAACAATTTGAACTCAATGGGCCCAAGCGCGATTTCCCTGCCGTTGCGACGGACATGATGCCGATCGATCTGCATTTCGATGTCGCCGTAGTTCAGCGACATCGCCCCGTCCGGCCGCAATCCGTGTCGGCCGCTCCCAAGTCTTAGGCGAAGGTAGTCAAGCAGCTTCGCCGGTGCCAGGGGCCTGACAAGAACTTCGTCGATCCCGGACTTCAACAGCGCGATATGCTGCGACGCGGCACCGGGCTGGATCAACGCGACCACGGGGATGCCACTGGTCCGGATATCCTGCCTCAGCCGGCTGCAGCTTTCCACCATCTGATTGTCCGGGCGGCAGTCCATCACCGACGCATGGACCGGCGTTTGGGTAGCCAGGTCAAGCAATTCCTCGACGTCGCTGGCTAGCGCACTGGTGAAGCCGTCCACGGCAAGGATGTGGTTGAGGACCAGATAGAATTCCGCATCATGCGAGCATATTACGATCAATGGTTTCATAGGCGCGGTTCGCGTTTTCGGCGGGCGGCATGGCAGAACGCACGTCCCCGGGCATACTCATTCAGTCAGACAGTCGCCGGATTTCCCAAGCATCCCGCTTTCACGTTTTGTCCTCGCGTTGGCGGCCATCCCAACCAAACGGTCACGGTCCGAACCCGGCACCGCGGCATACCGTGCGCGATTGAGCGGGCACGACCCCGCGCATTTTCAAAATCAACTCAGTTGATGACAGGTAGTCGCTCTGGCGAGAGCTCGCTCAAAAACTCGATTCCCTTATCGCGAACATAAATGACCTCCTCGAATTGGAAGACGGCGCCTCCGATTTCCAGCTTGGGCTCCAGATGCAGGATCATGCCCGGTCTTATGATTTCGGGATTGTCTTTGGAAATCGATGGGGGCTCGGTGACGTCGAGGCCGCCGCCATGACCAATTCGGGAAACCAGCCCATAGGCCGGTGGCAAGCCCGCGTCGCGCCAAAGCCGCTCAAAGGCAGCAAAAACGTCCCCGCACGTCATCCCTGGGCGGACGGCGTTGGCCAGGGTTACCGTTAGCGCGCGCGTTCGCTCATAAGCATCGATCTCCCAACTGTCAGGCGGGCCACCCCGGGCAATGCGGTTTCTGTCCGCGGGATAGCCGCCATAGGTGGAACGAAAATCCGTCCAGGCATACTGGCCGGCTTGCAATGGCCGCATGTCGGGCTGCCGGCTGTAATTGAACTCCCCCCTGCAGAATGTCATGGCGATTGGATCGGCCCGCTCAGCTCCGTTGGCGATGATGCGGGCCTGGATCCGCCGACAAAGCTCCACCTCGGTAATGCCTAGACGCGCCTCTGCAACGGCGGCGTCAAATGCTGCATTGACGATCTTAAACGAGATGCGCTTGAGTTCCGCTTCGAATGGCGACTTGATCACGCGCGTTCGCCACAGCAGGTCCGTCGCGCTCTCCAGCCGGCCTCTTGCCCTCAAACCATCGATGATTTCCAGCGAGCCACGGCCGCACATATCCTGTCCGTAGTCGATCGCGGCTTTTGCCGTGGCAGCCGGGTCGCGCGCGGAAATTTCATGAACGATGGCGCCGGCGCCTTCGGCAAGGTAGCCCGCATAATAAACGATCGAAAAGGCTCTCGCCCGCGATTCAAGGTTTCTGGATTCGATCTTGTTGGCGACGACGAGAATGTCTTGCTGGTCAATCACCAGGAACAGGGGCCGCGAGTGATACCCCCAGGACAATGTCCGGTAGTCGGTGAAATATTCGATGTTTTTCTGGTCGGTGAGTATCAGGAAGCCAACGTCATCCTTGGCCATCTCGCGGCGGACCGCAACGAGCCGCGTGGTTAGCTCGCTCGGAGGCACGGCCGGTGATGGTGGTGCTGGAAGCATGCTGGTCCGCTCCTCGACTTTCAATGATCACTGCTCTTGCACGAGCCGCTGCGCTGTTCGCGCTACTTCTTTCGCTTGGTGCCCTTGTGCTCAGCGTCGAGTTCCACAACGCAGGCCAGGCGGTCAAAAGGGGATTCCGTTACGCCGAAGACCGAGAAGGATTTGTCGGTCGTGTTCAGCCGATAGAGGCGACGCAGCATTGGATATCCATTCGCGATCGCAAAGGTCTGCTGCGCCTGCTCGGAGGCCGGCGCGGCATCGATCAGCAGCTTTGTCTTGGTGAATTGCGTTCCGTGATCGCGCAACACGTCGCCGATGAACTTTTCCCCGAACTGATCAACCACCTCATTGGGCAGCGAACGGGGCAGGTAGGAGGTGTCGTACATGATCGGCGTGCCGTCGGCGAAAATCACCTTGCGAACACACAACATCAGCCCATCAGGGGGTTCGAGCACGTCAAAGGCCGGATCTTGCATCCTCTCCGTGGTCAGCGAGACGAGGTGAAGCGAGGGCTTCAGACCAAGGCGCAGCGCATCCTCAAAAGAGGTGAGGGAGAAATCGAGATCGCGAATGAACCGTCGCTGCTCCCGCACAAAGGTTCCCTGTCCCGGCACCGAACGCAAGATCCCGGCAGGCTGGAGGTCGCGCAAGGCGCGCTTGATGGTGATGACACTGACGCTGAATTCCTTTGCCAAAGCAGGGACGGAGGGCAGGGCTTCGCCTATCTGATACTCTCCAGCGCGCACGCGGCGCATGATTTCCTGCCGCACCGTCTCGTGCAGAGCAGTCCAGATCTGACCGGTCATTTCAACCCCATCGCAGGTATACCGGGAATACCTAGCGCATCGATGGGGCGATGTCCATCCCGGCGTATTGCTCGCGTCAGCCGTTATGGCACGCATTCATAAAAACAAAATATCAGCTTCATAAAAGTTTGACATACCAGGTATACCCGGTATACCTTTTCATCCGTCGACATTCGAGGAGAACAGCATGGCAAGCCTACCCCGGTACCTCAAGGCGATGACCGCCGCGGCGACAAGCTGCGCCATCCTCCTTGCAACCACGGGCGCATTGAGGGCAGAGACGACACGCGAGCGGGTGCTGAGGGAAGGCAAGATCGTCATCGGCATCTCCAATGGCGCGCCTTGGGGATTTCGCGGCCAGAATGGCGAACCGGCAGGCTTCCATCCCGAACTGATCAGGGCTGCCTTTGAAAGCCTCGGTGTCCATCAGGTGGAAATCGTCGTCACCGAGTTCGGGGCATTGATACCCGCCCTCACGGCGCAGCGTTTCGATGCGATCGCCGCCGGGCTCTACATTACACCTGAACGGTGTGGACTGGTTGCCTTCAGCGATCCCGACCTGCAACTCGCCGACGCCGCCCTGGTCGCTGAAGGCAACCCGAAGAAAATTCACAGTTACGCACAAATCGCCGCGAACCCTGAGATCAAGTTCGGCGTGGGGCGCGGCAGCACGACGGCGAAGAATGCGGTGGCCGCCGGCGTTTTGGACACCCGCATGCTGCTGTTTCCCGATATCCAATCCAATGTGTCCGCGCTGCTCACCGGCAGGATCGACGTCGCGGCATTTTCGGCGCCGACGGTGGCTCGTATTCTAGCCGACGTGAACGTCCACGGCATCGAACGCGCATTGCCCTTCGAGGGTGTGCAAGAGAACGGAAAGGAACGCTACGGCTATTCGGCGATTGCGTTTCGCAAGGAGGACAGTGACCTTCGCGACCTGTACAATTCACGTCTCAAGCAGCTTAAGATCGACGGCACGGTCGCGCGGATCATGGCCAAGAACGGCTTCAGCGATCAAGAGACAGCGCCCGACCTGACCAGTCGTCAGGTGTGCGAAGGACCGGGCTGATCCGGCGGCGAGACAGCTGATGCGGTGCTGACGACAGAGGTGAGAAGCGTCGCTGGACGATCCGCGTTCCGAAAGCCAGGCCACGACACCGCTTTCGGCAACGTGGCAGGTGCTAAAGACCTTCACAGTTGCCGTGAAGGGTCCAGGATCAGGGATGATCAAGCGTGACCATTGTTGAGATCTTCGTCGGCATTTTCGAGGGGTTCCGCGTAACGGCGACCGTCACCGCCCTGGGGGTGCTGTTTGCCGTGCCCTTCGCCTTGATCTTCGGCGTCGCGCAATACCTGAGCAAAGGCGTCTTACGTCTTGCCGTCACCGCGATCATAGAGTTCTGGCGCAGCTCGGCGGTGATTATCCTGCTCTTTGTCTTCTACTACGTGCTTCCGGTCATTGGCATCCAACTGGAAGCGATCACCGTAAGCGCGGTCGTGTTGGGCTTGAATACAGGGGGATATGGCAGCCAAGCCGTCCGAGCTGGTCTCCAGGCGCTGGATAGGGGCCAGCTCGAAGCCGCTTTGGCCCTAGGGCTCAGCCGTCGGCACGCGCTCACCCTGATCGAGCTGCCACAAGCCCTGACAAGGATGGCGCCGACCTTCATCAACCAGTTCATCCAATTGATCAAAGGCACGGCGTTGGTCTCTCTTGTGACCCTGACGGACATGACGTTTCGGGCCAAGGAAATCGCCGAGCTCGAATACAACCCCGTCGGCGTCTACACGGCGCTTCTGCTCGCCTATTTCGTGGTCTGCTATCCCGTTACCGTGTTTGGCCGATGGGTGGAACAGCGCATCGGAGCGGGGAGGGGGCTGACAAGTGAGTTTTGATCTTGCCTTTGCCGCCTCCACCATTCCGACGATCCTTAGCGTTGTCGGAACCACGATCGGTGTCGCGCTGCTGAGTTGCGCCGGCGCTTCGATCCTGGGCTTCAGCCTTGAGATGGCCCGGCGAGCAGGTTCGATAGCCGGCTATGCAATGCGTTTCGCCATCGATTTCATCCGGTCAACACCCGCGTTGGCCTGGCTCTATTTTTTGTATTTCGTCCTGCCTCATTGGAATGTCACGCTGCCGGCGCTCGTGGTCGGCATACTGGGCCTGAGCATCTATTTCAGCGGATACCTGGCCGAGGTGTTCAAGGCGGGCATCGACGCCATTCCAAAGGGTCAAGCGGAAGCGGCGAAAGCGTTGGGGTTGCACCGGAGCGATGTCGTGTTCTTCATCCTGGCTCCGCAGATGCTCCGCAATGTCGCGGCTCCTGTCGGGAACCATTTCGTCTCGATCCTGAAGGCGACGCCGTACCTGGCTGTCATCGCCGTGCCGGAGATGCTGGGCAGGGCGTTCGACATTGCCTCCGACACTTATCGCTATGCCGAGCCACTGACTGTCGTGGGTATTGTGTTTCTTCTTTTGGCCCTGGCGATCGCGCATGTCGTGAAAGTGCTCGAACGCAAATTTCTTGGGCCGACAGGTCGATGAACGACAGTGGTCATTCAATGCGGCGGCAAGCCCAGGGGCCGGCGACGCAAATCGGGCAAGGACAAAGCGCCAGCCGACACGACGACCCAGCGGTGGACGCCACTGCGCTCAACAAATGGTTTGGCGGCTTTCATGCCCTGAAGGACATCGATCTGGCCGTTGCGCAAGGCAGTCGAATTGTGATTTGCGGTCCGTCCGGATCGGGAAAATCCACGCTGATCCGATGCGTGAATGGGCTGGAGACTTTTCAGAGCGGCGCCATTCGCATCGGCGGTGTCGGGCTCACCAGGGACCAGAAACAGCTGCGGAAAATTCGACGCGAGGTCGGGATGGTGTTTCAGCAGTTCAATCTGTTTCCGCACCTGACCGTCATGAGCAATTGCACCCTGGCCTTGCGGCGCGTCCTCGGCAAATCGAAGGCCGAGGCCGCCGGCATCGCGCTTCATTATCTCGAGCGCGTCAGGATCCCGGAGCAGGCGCACAAATATCCCGGCCAATTGTCCGGCGGCCAGCAGCAGCGCGTCGCCATAGCCCGCGCGCTTTGCATGAACCCCAAGATCATGCTCTTCGACGAGCCGACATCGTCGCTTGATCCCGAGATGGTCAAGGAAGTGCTTGATGTCATGATCGACCTCGCCGAGGGCGGCATGACCATGCTTTGCGTCACGCATGAAATGGGCTTCGCCCGCCAGGCCGCGGACCAGATGGTGTTCATGGACCAGGGACGCATTGTCGAGACGGCTCCGCCCGACAGCTTCTTCGCCGCGCCAAGCCAGGAACGGACGCGGCTCTTCCTGGACAAAATGCTTCATTAAAGGGATCGACCATGAGCGGTGAGACACGGATTTGGACTCCAATCGATTATGACGCCGACGGAAAACAGACGGACTGTCTGCGATTACCCCATTCGTCCGACCTCTCGGCCTATGGTTGGATACCGATCCCGTTGGTGTGCATCAAGAATGGCGCCGGTCCGACGGCATTGCTGGTCGCGGGCAACCATGGCGACGAGTATGAGGGCCAGATTGCCCTCGCCAATCTAGCCCGCGAGATCCAGCTGCATCAGGTGTCGGGCCGACTCCTCATCCTGCCGGCGCTCAACGCGCCCGCGGTCGCGGCCGGCCGGCGGGTATCCCCGCTTGACGACGGCAATCTCAACCGGCTGTTTCCAGGCGATGCCAGCGGATCACCAACCGAGATGATCGCCCATTATGTCTGCGAGGTGCTGATCCCGATGGCGGATGTGGTCGTCGATCTTCACTCCGGCGGGCGCTCCCTAAACTATGTGGCGAGCACCTTGGTGCGCCCAGGGCGCACCGCTGGCGAGCACGAAGCACTCCTCAGGCTCATGCGATTTTTCGGAGCGCCAATCAGCTTCGTCAGCGACGGAACAGGCGGTGGCGGCCTTACAACGCTGGCAGCGGCCGCGCAGGACCGGGGTGCGCTGGCATTGACCACCGAACTTGGCGGCGGCGCGACTTTGTCGCGAGAGGGCTTGTCGCTCGCCGAGGCAGGATTGAAGCGGCTGCTGAAAGACCAGGGGATCCTGCGCGATGTCGCGGTTGAACCCGCGTCACCCACGCGGCTGATGACGGTCAGGGGTCATAGCGCGTTCGTCTATGCACGTGATCGCGGCATTTTTGAACCGGCCGCCAACATAGGCGATGAGGTCGTGGCGGGACAGATCGCGGGGCGTATCCATTTTCCGGATTTGCCGACGCGCGAACCTGAAATGCTGTTTTTCGAATCGTCCGGTCTTGTTGCCTGCCGCAGGGTGCCATCGCTCACCGATCGCGGTGACTGCCTCTTCAAGGTGATGGCCGATCTCAACGGCGGTGCGGATGGCGCCCTGCATGCATAGACCCCTTCCCAGGCTCAACCCGCGTGTGATTGGGCTGCGCTGTGTCCGGTGCGGCATTGTCTTTCCGATCGCGGACTATTTCGAAGGGTGCCCGACCTGCCTCAGCCAAGACATGCCGGCAAGCCTCGCCATCGAATACCGCGACTTCCCGAAATCCTTGAAGAGCCCCGCTGACTGGCAGGTCTATCCTGGTCACCCATCGCTCGGCGAGGGCGACACACCTCTCGTATCGCTGGAGGAACTGGCCAAAGAGATCGGCATCCGCGCGCTCTATCTCAAGAATGAGGGCGCCAACCCGACCGGTTCTCACAAAGACCGCATGAGCAGATTGGTTGTCCAACGGGCCTTGGAGATCGGCGCTTCGACGGTTGCCGCGGCCTCAAGCGGCAACGCTGGCGTATCGCTGGCGGCCTACGCGGCGCATTCCGGGCTTGCCTGTGTGATTGTGACCACGCCTGATATGAACCCGAACTGGCGCCTGGCGATCGAGATGCACGGAGCAACCTTGCTTGCCACTGAAACGCCCGAGCGCCGCTGGCAGGTGCTCGCCGACCGCGTCGGGGCCGGGGACTGGTACCCGGCCACCAATTTTGCCGTTCCGCCAGTGGGCAGCAATCCTTTTGGCGTGGATGGCTACAGGTCGCTTGCCTTCGAGATTTTTCTCGGGATGGGCACCAGTCCATGCACCGACATCCTTGTCCCGACATCCAGAGCTGATTTGCTGTGGGGCATTGCCCGCGGATATCGCGATCTCAAAACCGCCGGGCTCGTCGCGGAACGACCCCGCATTCATGCCGTCGAACCGTTCGCTCGAATATCGAAAGTGCTTGCTGGCGAAGACTATCGCGGCACGTTCGCAGGCAGTTCGGCTTTGACCTCGATCGGGGGCTCGACCGTAACCTACCAGGCGCTGGATGCGATCGCTGAGTGCAAAGGATCCGCGGTCGTCATTGATGATAGGGCAGCACGCAATGACCAGGTTCGATTGGCGCGCTGCGGATTTTACCTCGAGCTGTCGAGCGCGGCGGCCCTGACTGGCTTGCGAGACCTGGTCGCCAACGGCGAGGTCGCGAGGGACGCCGTGGTCGTGCTCGTCGGCACGTCCAACGGGTCCTCAGAGCATCAGAGCTTCGGGCATCCTATTGCCAAAGTCGCCTAGGCGCTGGCTGTCTTCGAACGGCTGCAATTCGGGCGCGGACGTTCCCAGCTAGCGTTAGCAGCGCCGTAGCTTATAGCCACGAACCGTACGGCACCCCCCTTCGGGGACAGTGCCACTCATAGATTATGGCTATGCGGGCACGTTCACAAATGGTGATTGTAGCTGGCCAAGTCTGTTGGGCCTATCCGTCAATTCGTGCCGGCGTGCACCACGTCGATTGTGAGAACCGCCGGCCCTTCAGAAAAGCGCGCCATTCTTGCCTCATGGGCGTCGGAATGCTTGCGCCGTCGAATCCGTACCTGCGTTGCGAAAACCACCGGGTGCTTCGAGCCCGGTGACGTTCGACGCCGTCATGGATGCACTTCGCCGACTCGACGACATTCGCGCTGAAGTTGCCAGTGACTTCAAGGAACCGCGGGATCGAAGACGCCCGTAAAGCCTTGATGCCTGAACGCAGCTAAGAAGGAGAGAAGCATGGTCAGCAGGGAATTCCGGCCGCAGATGGAGGGCTACGGTCTCACAACCGCGGAGATCCACTATCATCTCCCCGATCATCCGAGCCTGTTGCAGCTCTACGTTTGGCAGGAATACGATCTCGCACCGAAATTCCCGAGCCTCAAAGGGTTTCTGGATTACTGGGAGCGCGAGCTCGAAGGCGCACTCCATTCCGTGCGCGTCGCCCATCACCGTCTAATCCGGCCTTCCGAATGGCAGGCCGTGGACGGTATTTTGACCTTTCAATAGCCAGCCCCGGGCTCTCGGGACATACCTGTCGTGCGGAACCCGATGCGACTTGGCAAAGCGGGACGGCCCTTTAGTCGCCACGGCACTCGATTGAAGAAGGTTCTTGCTGCTCGGTTGCCAACACCCCTTGAACCTAAAAGCGGTTTCTCCAATTTCTTTCTGTGTCGAGCGCGGCTTGGTGGATGTCGAGTCGAATTCCGTCCCGTTTGCCATGGCATTCGCCCAAGCTCGTCGATTTGCCGGAACTGACATCCTCGCCACGCAGGGACGAGGCGGGATCAGGTGCCACACGGGTTCAAGGAGGTCACCATGGAAGATGGAATGTTCAAGCAGGCGATCTTCATACGAGATGATGGCTTCGCTCTCCGAAGGATCGATTGTGTCATGGATGCGATAGAGTTTCTTGAGGAATGGCCGGTCGAACGGCGCGGGCTGCTTCACGCAGCGGCGAGTGAGACGTGCTACTCCGCATATGACGGTCGAAAGTCGGTCGATGCGGCGCACAAGACATTTACGACCTGGGCACGCAGGGTCGGTGTCATCGAGGATGTTCCCGTGGCGCCGCCGTGGATGACAGGGCCCAAGATTAGCGGTGCAGACCATCCTACAGAAATTGACTGTTGATTTCGCTTGCGGCGGCAATCGTACCGCCGCCGCATCGATCGACGCGTCACCTGTGCCACGGGGAGGAGGAAATCGACCAGGGGCGATCCTGGGCATTGCGATATCGATGAGAAGCAGGACATCGCTAGCTTAGCGAGCCGCCAAACTCGTCGGCAATCTGCCGATCGCTTGCCCTTCATTGCAGTGATGACCGAGACAGATGCGGCGTGGGGCGGTTGTCGAGGCTTGACCAGCGGAGACGACGCTTGCCGTTTATTCGCTTGATTATCATTGTCGTCATGATGGCGTGTTTCGCGCTCTTGTTTGCGAAACTGGTCCGTCAGTCAGAGAGGGCAAATCTCGGATCGTTGCCAAATACCCGCACTGCGGCGAAGCTGGCTATACGTGTGTCACCGGCTCGATGTCCGCGAAGCCAGGGGGCGTGATGTCAAAATGGCGCCAAAATCGTTGGCGATCAAATGCAATGCGCCCCTTTTGGGGCTGACATTGAATGGAGGTTAACAATGATCCGTAAAGTCGCATTCGCCAGTGCACTTGTCGCCATTTTCAGCATCCCTGCATTTGCAGCTACGGAGTACTGGGTGGCCAAGGATGCCACGACCAAGAAGTGTGAGGTGGTGACCAAAAAACCGGACGGCACAAAACTGACCGATGCTGGCAGCAAGACGTATGCGAGCAAGGCCAATGCCGAAAAGGCATTGAAGGAACTGGCCGCTTGCAAATGAACTGAGAGGTTAGTGTAGGCCGCCCTGGCCTACTCCTGGGTGGCCTACACTGTCGGCCGATCGTCGTCCTCGCAGTCTTTCAGGAATGAGGGCTCAAAGCTGGCAAGGTCCTAGGACGGGCCTCGCGAACTGTCATGCGAACGACACCCAATGGGCGAGGGCGCACAAATCCGCGAGGACCTTCAGGACCTTGACGGCGCGCGTTGAATCGCCGAAATGTCGTGGCGATCCGTGCACCCCGGATTGATTGTCGACGACCGGATGCACTCTAGGCGTGATCCGCCACGCCTTCTTCGTCGTCGGGGTCGATGAGGTCGATTAGCGCAGCAACCTGTGTGCCCGGCAATGGTCGCCCCTGGCTCATCAGCGCCTCATCACCAAATGCCCAGGCCCAAGCCTCTCTCAATTCCTCGAGCGAGGTACCGGACGCGATGATCTCCGCGGTCGTCACGTCGTCTATGGATCCGAGGACCGAGACGACGTCTTGGCGTGTAATAGTCATCCTTTTCCTCCGTGGTGTAATATCCACGAAGTAGATAGTCATTCGATGGAGCGCTTGCCACCAGGCATTTGCAGACCTTCGCGAAGCGGCCATACCGATCCCTCTTGACGGTGCGAATTTAATTCCCAACTCATGCTTGTCGGTCGCCGCGTAGGGGCCGATGTATCAGGGAGTGCCACGCTTCTTGGCGTTCCCTCGTATCTATGTTGCTCCAAGGAGGATGTAGTTATGAGAACCAACCTGGACTTTTCTCCCTTCTATCGGTCGAGCATCGGCTTCGACCGCATCTTCAACCTGCTCGAAAACGCCAGCCCACCACAGAAAGCGGACAACTGGCCGCCCTACGATATCGCCAAGCTCGGCGAAGATACCTACCGCATAGTCCTCGCGGTCCCCGGTTTCGGTGAAGACGAGCTTACGATCACGCATCAGCCAAACATGCTGGTCATCGAGGCCGCCGCCAAGACAGAGAACGAGGCGGTCCAGTACCTCCACCATGGGTTGGCGCTGAGGTCGTTTGTGCGCCAATTCGAACTGGCCGACCATGTAACCATAGTCGGGGCGAAGCTCGAAAACGGTCTGCTGGTCGTCGACCTCAAGAAAGAAATTCCCGAGGAGATGAAGCCGCGCCGCATCGCGATCGATGTCGACACCGGCAAGAGGGCGGCCTCCAAGCGCATTGAAAGCGCAACTGCCTGAACTCTTGGCTGTCGCAAGCGCCAAGCGCATGGCACTCAACGGTATCAAATGAGGAGCGCGAAATCAGGCCGCGGCGCGAACGTGCCCCGGCCTTGGCGGATGGAGGGCGCCAATGACGGAGCCACTTGCAGCAGCTACAGTACAGTCACAGAAATAGCGGCGGGCTCGGGGGTGGCTGATCATGCCCCTAGCGCCGCGAACGGCAGCGATCCCTGGGATCCGAGCAGCGAAGCTCCAGCGATCATATTGATGCCTTGGTAAGAATTTCGACCACGTGGATGTCGAGGAAAAATTGGCGCCACTCCTTGCCGTCTCAAATGTCGGCGCCGCCCTATTGGGACCATCAGGTCTAGAGCCCATCCCGACTGCACTGGAACCGAAATAGAGGTCCGGAACGCCGCCCGGAACCGCCGCGCCGTACGACCGGCGGAAGCGCATGTCGCCTCGCGTTCGGCGGCACGGCGGCCGATGATGGATGGGGCAGATACTTGAAGAAAATCAGTTGGTTATGAGATGCCGTGTGCAAAAATCGCACGCGAAAGTTCTGCTTCTCTTCCTTTTTCGTTCCTGCGCAGGAGTGGCCGATAGATGTCCTGGGGCGCCTTTTGTCTGGCGGCACTAAGCTATCGTGCGAGGATCGTCGCCAGTGTATCCGCGACCTGCCGTCTGTCAGATTGCGGACGTCGCGTAGGCACAAGGTCGATAGACTAAGAACAGGCCCATTTGTATTGGGGATCTGCCGCTGACTGTGCTGATCAAGCGACATTGCTGATGCCCTCGACACCAATGCCTTGGCCGCGAAGGCGTATTGCGTCACGGGAGGGTGGTGCACCGAACATGCGGGCATATTCGCGGCTGAATTGCGAGGCGCTTTCGTAGCCGACACTGTAGGCGGTGCGTGTGGTATCGGCGTTGACCACCATCAGCCGGCGCGCTTCCTGAAGCCGCAGCATCTTCTGGTATTGCAGTGGGCTCATGGCCGTCGCCGCCTTGAAGTGACGGTGAAAAGACGCAGGCTCATTCCCGCGATTTCGGCAAGCGCTTCGACGCGAACCGGCTCGTCGAAATGCGCCCGGATCCAGGTGATCGCTTGCCTGACCTGCGACAGCCGACTGTCGTCGCGAGCGATCTGACGCAATACACCACCCTGGGAGCGCCACGGGGCTGCGCATCCGAGCGGACGCCGAGCGCGGTATTCTGGATCGCGACTACCAAGATACCAAGCCGTTTGGGCTGTGCCGGCCCGCGCACTGTCCAAAAGCGGGATTCGAAGAAAGTCACGCAACTTGGTGACGGGCCAGGCGGGCCGCACCGTTCCATACCATCTCGAGGGCCTGTTCGGCAGGCATCGGCGAGCTGAACAGATAACCCTGCGCCTCATGGCAACCCTTCTCTCTCACCATTGCCAATTGAGCAGCTGTTTCCACGCCCTCCGCCGTAATTGTCATCCCCAAGCTACGGCCAAGACCAGCCATGGCCTCCACTATGGCTTCCGGCTCGCGCCGTCCGGCGGGCTGGATGATAAAGCTTCGGTCCAGCTTGATCTTGTCGAATGGAAAACGGCTCAGGTAGCTCAAGGACGAAAAGCCGGTCCCAAAGTCATCCATTGCGATGCGGACGCCGAGCCGGCGAAGTTGGTGAAGGATCTCAAGATTTGCCTCGCTGTCTTGCAACAGCACCGATTCGGTGACTTCCAGCTCGAGTCGGCCGGCACTCAGACCGCTATCGGAGAGGGCCGAAGCGATGATGAGGGGAAGTGTTGGGCGAATCTGAACGGCGGACAGGTTCACGGCTACTTTGATCTGATCCGGCCAGTGGCTTGCCGCGAAACAAGCCGTGCGCGTCACCCATTCTCCAATCGCGACGATCTCGCCGGTTTCTTCGGCAAGATGAATGAATTTCGGTGGCGATATCAACCCGTGCCTTGGGTTCTTCCAACGCAGGAGCGCTTCGAAGCCTGCCACCCGTTCGTCCTTCAGGTCGATGATTGGCTGGTAAGCGAGATAGAACTCCTGGTTTTCGAGCGCGGTCCGCAGGTCAGATTTGAGCGACTGGCGTTCTTTAACGCTGGTCGCCATTGCGGGCTCGAAAAACCGGAACGTTCCACGGCCCTCTGCCTTGGCGGCATAGAGAGCGATGTCCGCCTTCGTAAACAACTCATCTCTTTCGACCCCGTCTTGCGGAGACAGCACGATGCCGATGCTTGTGCCCACGCGAAGCACGGTGCCGCCGACTTCGCAGGGTTTGCCAACAGCATCGATCACGTCCGTGGCCAACTGTTCGGCCGCCTCACGGCAAGCAATTCCGCTTCGGATTATGGCGAATTCGTCGCCGCCTAGTCTTGCCACGATGTCGGCAGGGCCAAGAGAAGAGCGCAGGCGCATCGCGGCGATTTTCAGCACCTCGTCGCCGCCGGGATGTCCCAGCGTGTCATTCACGCCCTTGAACTCGTCCAGGTCAAGGCAGAGGACTGCAATTTGCCGTTCCGCGGTGGCGCTAGAAAGGGCAAGATTGAGAAGCTCTCCAAATCTCCGTCTATTATCGAGGCCGGTCAAAGGATCGTGATGGGCCAGGAACGCTAGCGCTTCATCTGCCTTCTTTCGCTCGGAGATGTCCCGAAAAAACAGGGTTAAGGTTCCGGGCGTCGGAAAGGTTTGGACCTCAACCCAGGTTTGGTTTGCTTCTGAGTACTCCTCGAATTTGCCGGGCTTCTGTCTGAGCATCGCCTCTTTGTACTCGCGGGCAAAGCGGAGTGTCCCCTGATGGGGGTAGCAAACCCACAAGTTCGAACCAACTTTCAGATTGCGGTGAGCACCAAATGCTGCAGCCCCCTTGTTCAGATAGACAACGTCCCAGTTGCGATCGAAAACCATGACATTGTCTGTGGTGCTTTCAAGAACCGAGGACAGATGCTCGCGACTTTCTTCCGCGGCAAGGGTGAGCCTTCTCTCGGCATTCAGCGCCCAATATTCGCGCATACCGAGGATGGCCGCAAAGGCGAGCGAAGCGGGGAGCATGGAAAGGTACTGCGACCCTTCGTCGGCCAGCCCGGCGATTACTGCCGCCCCCAAAATGATGATCGCGGCTGCGGCGGGCACAAACGCTTCCGCCGTTTTCTGCCACGGCGCCTGGGTACGTGACAAATCGGTCCGAGGGTGACGGCGCATTCGCCAATACTGTTCCTGGGCGCCCCAGGTAATCACGGCAAAGCCGATGACCCAAAACGGCTCGAAAAAAGCGCCGGCTTCATAGCCGTTCGAAAGGAGCGAAAGGCCATAGAAAAGGTTGGCCATCGCTAGCATTGCAATTCCGAAAAACAGGATCGCCGCGACGCACCGCTTTGATAGAGGGATATAAAGCAGCAGAGAGACCAATCCAAAGGCGGCGGTTCCACTCCAGAATATCGGATATAAAATGGCGACCAGGCTCGCCAGCGGAGTTTGTTGCGAGGCTGCCAAGGCGGGAAAGGACACTAGGCCGGATGCAAGGCTGCTTGCACATAGGATGAGGCCGAAATTGCAGATTTGCACCCTGTTGATAGCTGTGACGAAGCCGAAATAGTACATCCCGCTGATGTACATCAGCGCCGAAGCGAGATATCCGGCATCGGCTGCGGACGGAAATAGTTCCGCGCGCTGCAGATCCAGTGCGCTCCAACAGACGGTGGCCGCGAACCACAACAGCGCCCCATAACCGAAGGAAAACCAAGCCTTTCTGTCAGTACCGGTGCTGTTCACCGCCGTGATGAAGCACGCCGTCGTGGCCAACAATGAAGCTATCGCCCAACCCGCCATGTAGTACCAATGCCGGGTAATCACGCTCAAATCGTGCAGCTCGGGCACAACAAAGAACAACACAAGTCCCAACCCCAGCGCGATAGGTGCGATCAATCGGGATATGAGGGAGGGGGCCATGCCCCACCCAAACATGCATCTATTAATGAGGCATTATCGCCGCAACCTGAGCGCCACATTATCGGTCATTCGATCAGGGAACCCCGGCAGTCGACTTCGGGTCTGTTTGAGACCTGTTTCACGGAGTGTCGCCGACCGTGCCGGAGAACAGGGCTGAGCCGCGCTGCTCGAGAAGCGACAGCGAGGTATAGTCCAGGATCGATAGCCCCCCGTCGGCGACCAAGGTTTGGCCCGTGATGAACGAAGCCTCATCGCTGGCCAGGAACCCTACAGCCGCGGCAATTTCGGCCGGCGTGCCCATCCGCCCGAACACGCTTGGCGCCACAGCCCAGTCGCCCGTGCCCGACGCGGGAGCCGCTGCATCGGTTTCAGTGGCAATCCAGCCAGGACTGACACAGTTCGCCCGGATCCGATGCGGAGCACCTTCGATGGCCAACGATCGTGTGAGCGCCTCAACGGCCGCCTTGGCGACGCAGTACAGGCCCCAGTTGCCGTGCAAGGTAGCCGTGGACGATATGTTCACGATCGCACCGCCGCCGGAATCCCGCATCACCGGCAAGGCGTAAGAGGCTACAAAGTAGGTGGAGTCCAGGTTGGCGCCGCGCATCTTGTCCCACCTCGATCCGGGGCGGTCGCCTGGTTCGATGCCGCTCCGGCGCGAACCAGCGCCTGCGTTGTTGACCACAACCCGCAGCCGCCCCCAATGGCGGATTTGGTCGATCAAATCCTCGACTTGATGTTCCTCCGACAGATCGCATGGAAAGAAGCGGGCTTCGCCTTTAATCGCCTTTGCTTCCGCTTCGACGACGCGGCCCTTCTCGCGGTCGCGGCCTGCGAACGCCACCCGGGCTCCCTCTTTCAGGAAATAGTGGACGATTCCGCGGCCTATCCCCGAATTTCCGCCGGTCACGAGAACGTCCTTACCTTCAAACCGCATGGTACCTCCCACAGATGGTGCAGATGCACGCGAATTGCGGCATCCCGGATCCATTCCGATGAGAAACAGCGGATCGGATAGGGATATGTGCCCCACCATTCAATTCAGCGTCAGTGCCACAGCGGGTCGAGGATTGGACAGCGAGCCTGAGCACGTTCTCCTATAGCCGGACGAGCCAGATCCGGACTGTGCGGCATGCTGATGCGCCTCACGGACAGAGTTTTCTGGTTGTCCACGGGGCAAAGAGCGGCGCCGGCCGAGCTGCTCGATGGCGACCGCCAGTAGCAGGACG
>Ga0206926_1001_pt1 | contig 78654 bp, 65 predicted proteins | sample Alteio_BWOrgHeat_59_FD_152955 | JGI IMG/M metagenome (GOLD analysis project Ga0206926, IMG submission 152955) | Enriched cells from forest soil in Barre Woods Harvard Forest LTER site, Petersham, Massachusetts, United States -... | ecosystem: Environmental > Terrestrial > Soil > Temperate forest >... | reverse complement strand
CCGATGGCGACAAGCACTGCGGGCAGCACGCAACAAAGGAGTGTCGCGGAGCTTGCTAGCAGCGCGCCAATCGCCAGCCCGGTGTCACGGGCGAACTTAGCTTCGCTCACGGCAGCGCCTTCTTGAGGCGCTCGCGAACAGCCGCTATGGGCGTCTCGGAGCGCGAGATGTCCTTTACGGTGTAACCTGCGTCCGTTAGTGCCTTGCGCAGATCCGCGTCGGCAATATCCTGGCCGTCCCTTAAGGAGACGGCGACCAGCCGATGCTCAAGACTTACCACCACCTCGGCAGTGGCCGGGAACTTCTTAAGCTTCTTCTCGATGCCCTGCGCGCAGAAGGCACACACCAATCCGTTAACGGTCATCTCGATTGTCGCTGCGATGCCGTTGGAGGCGGCTGCAAGTAGCATCGCCGCCAAAAGGAACTGAAATCGCTTCATGTGAATCTCCGTTTAAAAGTTGAACATCGCCATGGCCTGAACCTTGCCGGCGTTGGTCACTCCGGCTTCGATCCAAGCACCGCCTTTAAAGAGCCGCAGCAACGCGGCAGTCTCGATGCCGGAATGCAGATCTCCGGTGTAATGACGCGCCTGGACGACGAACCAGGTCGCAAGTCCGCCATAGTCATGCTTGTAGGGAGCAACCCCGAGCTGCAGCGTGTCGATGCGGTCGGAGAACAGGGAGCTGCGCTGCAGGTCCGACTTCATCGACGCATAGATGCGACGGGTCTCGTAGTCGACCTGCACGCCTGCGTTGCCGGCAAGGCGAGTGCCATCAAACCGGTTGCCCGTGGCGGAGCCGGCACCGCCCCACACAAAAACATTGGCTTGCGCATCATCCAGGTTCCAGCGATGCGCGAGCCAGTTTAGTCGGGCGTAGTTGATGTGCTCCCGGTGGCCGTCCACGTCGCTGGTGAAATCAACGTGGCCGCCGCCGACTGAATAATCAAACCGCGGCGCGTAGAAGATCTGTAACTCCTGCATGGTGCCGGCACCATACTCCGCCATTAGCGTCGTCCCGTCGGCAAAGGCTATGGGTTTGCCCATGGCCGGCTCCCAAACTGCGACGACGATGCACAACCCAACAAAAAAGCGAACCATCGATCTTCTCCGTACCTTCAGATTTTCGAAGCGATGGCGCGCCTTTGGGGCAAGCGCCACCACCAGTAGCCGGCCGATGCCACCGGAGCCTCCGTCGTTTAGAACGGGGTATCTGAGCGGTTAGAGAATGGGTGGGCGGATGAGCGGCGAGTCGCCGCGCGAGAAGAAGATCGGTGGCTTTGCCGCCTTCAAAGTGGCGGGGGCGGCCAATAGGGTAAAGGCAATCGGCGACATGGTGGCGCCGACGCTCGATAGGCAAAGATCGAGACAGCAGCTCATGGCGCGTTGGCCTTTGGGGCAACACGAATCCTGCGTTTCATCAGCGTGGGCCATTGCCGTGGTCTGACAGTCTGTCGACATCAACGGTGAAGTCGAGGCAAATGCAGCCATCGAGCCTTGTAAGCCGACGACTAACATTAAGATCAGCGCAATGAGCTCTCGCCTCATACCGCAGAGCTTAGCCGGCACATCGAGTTGACGCAAACCATCGTGTCATCGTGGAAAACTTGACAATACGACATTAGTCGAAATATCGTATGGATATGAAAACACCTCAAGTCATCGACGCACTCGGCGCCTTGGCGCACGAGCACCGGCTCGCAATCTTCCGATTGCTGGTTGAACGAGGTCCTGCGGGGCTGCCGGCCGGCAAGATCGCTGAGCGCGTGGGACTCGTGCCCTCATCCTTGACCTTCCATCTGCAGAATCTGCAGCGCGCGGGTCTGATTGCCCGGCGGCGGGAGAGCCGACTGCTCATCTACTCAGCGGACTTTGACGCAATGACCGCGTTGGTCGGTTACTTGACCGACAACTGTTGCGCCGAGAGTGCAGCGGAATGCTGCCCGCCGGCAAAGCAGCCGAAGTCTGCCAAACGCACGGCAAAAGCCGCTTAAGCCGCCATGCCGGACGTCCTCATGATACGCGGATGCTGCTTACCCGCGCAGCGCGCCCAACCTGCTTCTTGCTGCGCAAAATGAACGTGGAGCGAACTTACAACGTCCTTTTTCTATGCACCGGCAACTCGGCGCGCAGCATCATGGCGGAATCGCTGTTAAACACTCTAGGTAAAGGCAAGTTTCAGGGCTTCAGCGCCGGCAGCTTCCCGAAAGGTCAAGTCCATCCGCTGGCGCTAGAATTGCTTAAGCGCATGAATTTGCCGTCTGAGGGATTCCGCAGCAAGAGCTGGGATGAGTTCGCGGTGCCGGGAGCGGCACCGATCGACTTCATCTTCACGGTCTGCGACAACGCGGCCGGCGAAGTGTGTCCCGTGTGGCCTGGCAAACCGATGACCGCGCACTGGGGGATCGCGGATCCGGCCGCGGCCGAAGGCACTGACGCTGATAAGGCCTTTGCCTTCCGAAAAGCACTCAAGGAACTCGAAACCCGGATCAAACTCTTCGTGCAGTTGCCGATCGCCTCGCTCGATCAAATGAAGCTGCGCGAGTCACTGCACGCGATTGGACAGCAACCGGCCGCGACGGAAGCATAGAGCGGTGCTTCGCCGTCTCGCCGCAGAAGGCTTGGGTTCACTGCTGCTCGCGGCCACAGTGATTGGCTCAGGCATCATGGCCGAGCGGCTCGCGGCGGGAAACCTGGCTGTTGCGCTGATCGCAAATACGGGTGCCACTGTCGCAGTTCTTGCCGCATTGATCGCGCTTCTAAGCCCAGTTAGCGGCGCCCACTTCAATCCCGCCGTCTCCTTGGTCCAAGCGCTTCGCGGTGGGTTGCCGTGGCGAGAGGCCGTTGCATATGCCCTCATCCAGATCCTGGGCTGTTGTGCCGGAGCGATCCTGGCACATGCCATGTTCTCGCTGCCGCTCATCCAATCCTCGGTTCACGAGCGGACCGGCATCGCTCAGTGGCTCGCCGAGTTCGTGGCGACTCTCGGCCTCTTGCTCGTGATCTTGGGTCACCGAAAAGCCCAGGATGCGCCTTGGATGGTCGCCGCCTGGATCGGCGCGGCATACTGGTTCACCTCGTCCACTTCGTTCGCCAATCCCGCGATCACGATCGCGAGGGCTCTATCGAATACGTTCGCCGGAATCTCGCCGTCTCATGTGCCTGCGTTCGTCCTCGCGCAGTTCCTCGGCGCGCTAACTGCCATGCCCGTTGCCAACCTGCTGTTCGCCCATACTGAGAGCGAAGACGTTCCGGAGCCGTCGTAAACAAGAGATTACACAGCGGACCCAAGTTGTGGAACCGGCCGGCTGACGCGTTGTTGACCCCGCTCCCGCGGCGCGGCACCATCTAAATGCCGTCATCGCGAAGAGGGATCTTTAGTGAAATTTTATAACGCCATTGGATTCGGAATTTTAGGGTTAAGTGTGGCGGCTGCAGCGATTCTCGCCCCCGAATCACTGGGACCTTGGGCGGGCGCGGGGATTGGGATTCTTTATTTCTTGTGCGTCTGGTTTCTGGCGGGCGTATATCTATCCGATGTGATCCATATGGGAATCACGCACGGCGCCTTGGACTATAGGACTTGGTTCATCATGCTGGTGGTGCTTCTCAACAACACCATCGGCATCTATGTAGATCCAGTCAGCTGGGTGAATCGTCATCGCAACCATCACCGCTTCGCCGACCACGCCGGCGATCCCAACAAGCTCGCGGCCGATGGCTTTTGGAAGACCGCCTACCTGTGCTTGCTGCCGTACCGCTGCAATCAGGACATGGCTCGCGATGAGATCTTGAAGTCGTGGCCCTTTAGGTTAGTTGGCCACCCGGCATTTGCGGTGCTGGCTCAGGTCGTTAGTTACGTCTTTGTATGGGCACTGGTACGGGACTGGAAATATGCCTTGGCGCTGTGGGCCGGCATCCGGGTGTTCGCCCTGTGGGTCAATATGATCCAAAACTATTGGACCCACGACCGGCGATTCGGCACGCGCCGCTACGACGATCCGGGTGACAACGCAATGAACATCGACCAATGGCTGCCGGTGATGGCGACCTTCAGCGCCTGCCTGCAGAACAACCACCACCATTACCCTCACCTGCTCCGCCTGTCGCACACCGAATCGGAGTTTGACTTCGGCTACCTGACGGTGAAAGGCATGGCGGCGCTCGGATTGGTCAAGCCCTCAAAGAATGGCACGGTGCGGCCCGATGACCTGCCGCACCTGGAACTCAGCCTCTAAGCAGACTATCGGCCCATGAATGGGTCGACGAACTGCCGAAAAAAACCAGGCCGGACATTGGGACCGTGCAGGCCATAGCTCTTAGGCCATGCATCTTTCGGGAAATGACAGGTGCCGAACATTCGGTCGATCCACGGAAAGTGGATGGCGAAGTTGCAGTCGATCGCCTCCTCTTCGGAGGAGTGATGCCAGTGATGGTAGCGCGGCGTGACCAGGTAATTTTCCAACCAGATGGTGCGCGGGCGAAAATCCGTGTGCGAAAAGGTGGCGTGAAAAGACACAAACAATATATAGCCGACAATTGCGCCCTGCGAAAACCCGCAGAGCGCCAGCGGAATCATGATCAAGCCGCGTGTCAGCACAATATCGAAAAAATGGGAGCGAGAACCCGCGATCCAATCGAGCGTGCGGATCGAGTGATGCACGGCGTGGAAGCGCCACAGGAAGGGAACCTTGTGAAAAGTCAGATGCACGGCATACTGGGATAAATCGGCAACGAGAACCACCGCCAAGAGCTGCACTACGAAGGGCCATCCTCTGACGAAGGCCTGTAATTCAGGAATCGCCAACCATGGCGCAGCCAAGGCCGCGGGCAACAGCATGAGGAAGGTAATGACTTGCGCTGGGAGGTGCGTGGCGACGAAATAGAACGCGTCGGTGGTCCACTCCTTGCGAAACGTGCCTTGCCCGGGATGCAACGCCCAAATGCGCTCGAGCGGCACGAAGACAATGGTCATGACCAACAAATCCAACAGAAACCAGTCCAGGCCAATGCCGGTTTTCGTCGCTACTTCCTGCGGAAGCGGGACGGTTCCGCCGCCGAGCGCCGCTGCCGCCAGGGCCAGCGCGGCGCCGGTGAGCGCCAAAACTTTGCGTTGACGTAAGATCGCCGACACAGCGGCGAACACGAAGGCCGTCAGAATCACCCCCTGTATGAGCACGCGCATGATCTCAACAGGATATTTAGCGCGGGCATCCGGCAACGTGAGCAGCTGCGGGAAACGCAGACATAAGGTGCCGCCCAAACCGAGCAAGCCGAGGAAGACCCCGCTGACCCCGCTGACCCAGCCGCTGCCGATGTGAGTGGGATCGTCGTCACCGAACGCTTTGCGAAAGAATTCGTCGGACATTGTCGCCTCCTGGCTTTTTGCCTGGCTGATTTAAACATATACAGGCCGGTTGGTCCCAAACCGCCGTCGCAGTCACGATCGGTTGTCAATATTGCGTTTCGGGTCGCTGTTACCGCATTCTTGCCGGCATGCGATCATGGTGGAAACGGGCGGCCATTTACGGTGCTTTGCTGGCAGCGGGCGCCCTGGTCTTGCAATGGTTGGATTATCAGCGCCTCGCAAGAGTGCACTCCGGCGAGATCTATATTTTTCTGATTGCCGCCTTATTTTTAGGTCTCGGCATATTCGTCGGCACGCGGGTGCGCGCGGCGCCGCCTTCTGCGCGCGGGGACGGCAATCCGCAGGCTCAAGTCTCCCTTGGCATCAGCCCCAGCGAGCTGGGGGTACTGAAGCAGATCGCTGCCGGCCGCTCCAACAAGGAAATCGCGTCGCGGCTGAACATTTCGCCCAATACGGTCAAGACCCATGCCGCACGGCTGTTCGATAAATTGGGTGCCAAGCGGCGCACGGATGCGGTCAATAAGGCCCGCGAGCTGGGCATGTTGCCTTGATCCTCGTGCAATACGGGTGATTTGGCCTAAATCACCCTTTTGGATGATTGCCGCAGCACCGTCGCGCCGGCTTTGATGACGGGGTCCACTCAAAAAGGTGTTGCGATGCTGAAAAAGATTTTGATTTACGGCTCGATTGCCGGACTGATCGTCGGCGTGCCGCTGTTCACCATGACCGTCCTCATGAACGGCCATCCCCCCATTCCGTATGCTCTGGTGCTGGGCTATGCGATCATGTTGATCGCCTTAAGCACCGTTTTCGTAGCTATCAAGCGCCACCGGGATGTGGATCTCGGCGGTGTCATCGGTTTCTGGCGGGCCCTCGGATTGGGCCTGGCGATCAGTATCATCGCCGGAGTCTTTTATGTTCTCGCCTGGGAGGCGGCGCTGGCCGCCGCGCATTTGGATTTTGCCGGCGGCTATGCCAAGGCCGTGATCGCGCAGCAGCAGGCCAAAGGTATCAGCGGCGAGGCGCTGGCCCGACTCACCGCGGAAATGGATCAATTCAAGATCCAGTACGCGAATCCCCTGTATCGCCTGCCCATGACCTTTGGCGAGATCTTTCCCGTCGGATTGCTCGTGTCTTTGATATCCGCCGGCTTGCTGCGAAACCGGCGTTTCCTGCCCGCGCGAAGCCCTCCGTAGCCGGCGGTTACATCCCGGAAAGCCCCACCCATCTGATTGATGCGGCTTTGACCGCACTACGCGAATCCGGGTGATTCGGCGCATTGCGCGCCGGCCTCCAATATCGGTTCTGGCCCCCCTTTGGGTAGCCGGATTTGACAGAACCACACCGCGAACAAGGCGTTAACCCCTTTCCCGCAGCCGCTCCGATTCAAGTGTCAGTACACAAGGAGTTCCCATGAAACGCATCTGCCTCGGATTGCTCATGCTGTGTTTTTCCCTCAATGCCTGGTCCGTGGGAAGCCTCGCCAGCGTCGAGGTACTCAATCGAGACAGCGGCGAGACGCTGCCCGTATACCGCCATCATGGCGAGTATTGGGTGGCCGGCACACCCGGCGCGCGCTACGCCGTAATGGTCCGAAATCTTCGCGGCGAGCGTGTGCTCGCGGTCACCTCGGTGGACGGTGTCAATGTCATCAGCGGCGAGACCGCCGCCTGGAATCAAACCGGCTATGTTTTCAACGGCGGCGAGAGCTATGCCATCAACGGCTGGCGCAAAAGCAATCAAGAGGTCGCCGATTTCAACTTCACCGCCTTACCGGATTCCTACGCGGCGCGTACCGGACGCCCCGCGAACGTAGGGATCATCGGCGTAGCATTGTTTCTTGAACGTCAGCCGCCCGTTGTGCACTACGCACCCCCGCGATACCTCGGTGAGGACAGCGCCGCAGCTGCACGCTCCGCACCTGCACCTGCGCCCGAGCCTGCGCCTTTGAATGATGTGGCCGCTATCGGCGCCGGCGCCATGCGCAGACCATCGACCGAGTCCTTGGGCACCGGCCACGGTGCACGCGAGTCCTCGTATGTGAGCAACACGCAATTCGAGCGGCTCACCGAAACGCCGAACGAAGTCATCCGTATTCGTTATGATCGAATGGAGAACTTGGTTGCCATGGGGATCGTGCGCGGCAGGCCGACGCTACCTGAACCCAATGCGTTTCCCGAGTCCGCAGTATCACGATATGTGCCGGATCCGCCCGGCGGGATTTGATTCAAAGCGAGTCTGCCCCTGGAAACCGACGAAACGCTGATGTTGCGCTTTGGATGCGGCGACGGCGCCGCGTTCGAGGCGCTGTATCGACGCCACGAGGCACCGGTGTTTCGGTATCTGTTGCGCAACGTGCGCAATGAGGCGGCGGCGAACGACTTGCTTCAGGAGGTTTGGTTTGCGGTGGCGCGCAGCGCGGCTCGCTACCAGCCCACCGCGAAATTCACGACGTGGCTCTACACCATCGCGCACAACAAGACGGTCGATGCGATTCGTGCCAGCCGGCCGGAGTCTTTGGAGATTGCGGCCGACTTCGCGGATGATGCCATCATCGACAAGATGCCGGCCGCCGATGCGCGATGGGAACCCGTCAATGAGTTGGAGGCCCGCGATCAGGCGCGGGCCCTGGTGCGCGCCGTCGAACAGCTGCCTCCTGAGCAGCGCTCGGCTTTTTTATTGCAGGCGGAAGCCGAAATGAGCGTCGATGATATAGCGTTGGCGACCGGCGCCAGTTTCGAGACCACCAAGAGCCGCTTGCGCTACGCGCGCACAAAACTGCGCCAACTCCTGTGGGAGTTTGCATGAGCACGCATGAGCCCGAGGATGCGGATGGAGACTGGGTGAAGCGCTACCGTGAAGCCAGCGACACCGATGCGGCGACGCCATCATCCGCCACGCGCGAGGCCATTTTGGCCGAGGGCCGGCGAGTCGCGGCAGCGCGGGCTGCCAATGCCACCACGCACCAGTTCGATACGAAACAACCTGCCGCCAATCAACCGCGTTGGAGACTGGCGGCGGTGGGTACTGTGGGCGCGGCGGTATTTGCGGCGGTGCTGATGTTCCCGCATTTGGGTTCGCCACCCAGTCATCCTTCGTCGGCCAAAATGGTTCCGGCGCCTGCTGTTGCATCGACTCCTGTCAATGAACCGGTAGCGGCGAGCGCTGCCGCGGACGCGTTGGAAAATATTGTAGTCACCGGTGCGCGACGGACACCGCCACCACCCTCCGATAGGCTGGCGCGAAAGGCTCGCCCCGCGCCGACGAGGGAAGCTGCGGAGTTGGACCGCAACGCCGAATCTGCGCATCCTAAGTCGCAAGACGCGACCGACGCGGCGTTGGGAGGTGCACAGGCCGCACGTATGGCACCGGCGGCGCCGGCCGCACCGTCGGCATCCGCGGCGTCCGCGGCGTCCGCGGCATCCGCGTTTCTGGAAAGCCATGTTGTGGGGGGCGCGGTGCGGCCGCAGTCCGCTTTGAGCTCGAGCGTCGTCTCGGGAGACGTAGCACGCGCCGGCGCCTTGCTTGATGATGGCGCAAATCCGGAGCAGATGGATTCGATGGGCCGAACGCCGCTTATGCTGGCCGTCATCGCGCACCGCGATGATATGGTGGGGCTGCTGCTGGCACATCACGCGAACCCGAACGCGGCCGACAATTCGGGTCAGACGCCGCTGCAACGCGCGCGCCTCGATCAGCAAACTAATATCGTCCGCCTGCTCGAACGCGTGGGCGCGCACTAGGTCGCTTTGACATAAATAGCTTGTAAATTCTACCGGGCGGGCATCCGATCGGGACGCTACGATGTTGCCAAAGTGAGAGAACCACCTTGCGCAACCGGATGATCCGATACGCTGCTTTCGCAGTCATTTTAATGTTGAATGCCTGCGGTGGTGGCAATCACGCAGCACCAGCACCGCCAGCGGTCCCGACGGCCGCACTTAGCGCCGCCTCGACTTCCGTGAACAGCGGCGCCTCCACCACGTTGACGTGGACGTCGACCAACGCCACGGCATGTCAGGCTTCGGGTGGATGGAGCGGCGCGCTCGCGGCGAATGGCAGTCAGGCCACGGCCGCGGTCACGGCCAGTACGACGTTCTCAATTGTCTGTACTGGAGCCGGCGGGTCGAGTTCAACGGTCTCAGTGACGGTCAATGTGAAGCCCACCGGGACGCTGACGGCCAATCCTACTTCTGTGCCAGCCGGCGGCACATCCACACTGAGCTGGACTTCCAGCAACGCGAGCGCCTGCCAAGCCAGCGGTGGTTGGACGGGCGCGCTCGCGGCCAGCGGCTCGCAATCTACCGGCGCCCTGAGCGCAAGTACCGTTTACAGCCTGACTTGTAGTGGCGCCGGCGGAAACAGCGCGCCGGTCTCAGCCACCGTCGCGGTGGCACCGATCCCGACGGCTACATTGAGCGCGGCCCCGATCAACGTCGCGTACGGCGCCGCATCCACGTTAACGTGGAGTTCCACGGGCGCTACAAGCTGTACGGGGACGGGCGGCTGGACGAGCACGCTTGCGGCCAGCGGCAGCCAATCGACGGGACCGCTGACTGCGAGTACTACTTATTCGCTAACCTGCACCGGTATCGGCGGCACGAGCAGCGTAGTGAGCGCTCAGCTCTTGGTAAGCCCGCCGGGCGTGCCGACTGTATCATTTTCCGCAAGCCCGCCCGCGATTGCCAGCGGCAGCAGCAGCCTTCTGACCTGGAGCACCGCGGGTGCGGTCACCAGCTGCACGGCGTCAGGCGCTTGGACGGGTTCCGTTGCAACCAGCGGCAGTCAATCGACCGGACCGTTGACCTCGAACACTTCGTATTCCCTTTACTGCACCGGCCCCGGCGGCAACAGCCCAACACAGACTGTCACCGTTGCCATGGCAGGCTTGCTGTCGCCGAAAATGGCGACGATCGCCATGACACAGAGCGCACAGTTCTCCAGCACGCTCGCCGGTGGGGGTGCGGTTATCTGGAGCGTAGACGGTGTCACCAACGGGAACAGCACTGTTGGAACCATCAGCACCGCAGGCCTGTATACCGCCGGAACGACGGCGACACCGGTGACGGCAGGACTACACATCGTCTTGGCCGCCAGCGCGACGGATGCCACTCAAGCGCAAAGCGCCGTGGTCGCCGTAACCGACTTGCAGGGCGTCTACACGTATCACAATGACGCCGCGCGCGACGGCGCCAATGCACAGGAATATGCCCTGAACCCCAGCAATGTGAACACCAACAGCTTCGGCAAGCTCACCTCTTGTGCGGTGGACGGCGCCATCTACACCCAGCCGTTGTGGATTCCTCAAGTAACCATCGGCGGGGCACGGCACAATGTGATTCTGGTCGCCACCCAGCACGATGGTTTGTTTGCATTCGATGCCGATGCGGTCCCTTGCCTCCAGCTGTGGTCGGTGAGTTTGATCGACGCCGGTCATGGTGGCACCGCCGGCGAGACGCCTGTGCCGAGCGCGAATGTGGGCGGCGCCGGCAGTAGCGACATCGCGCCCGAGGTGGGAGTGACCGGTACGCCCGTCATCGACCCGACGACCAACACGGCGACCAGCAATACCGTCTATGTAGTCAGCAAGTCGCTGGACACTCTCGGCAATTATTGGACTCGGCTGCACGCGATCGACTTGCTCACGGGCAATGAAAAAAGCGGGGCACCGGCAGTGGTGGCTGGCACCTACACCGGCACTTATGCGGGCGGCTCCCAAGTGACCTTCGACACGCAGCAGGAATTGCAGCGCGCCGGTCTTGGCCTCGCCAACGGCAATGTCTATGTTGCCTTCGGTTCTCACGGGGACAATCCGCCGTGGTTCGGCTGGTTGATGACGTATCAATACTCGGGCACGGCTTTTCCACAAACCGCCATCTTCAATACCGCGCCTAATCAGAGTTCCAGCGGCATTTGGATGAGCGGCGGCGCGCCATCCTTCGATTCCGCCAATAATGCCTATGTCGTCACGGGCAACGGGATCTTCGATGTCACCAACACCTCCGGGCCCACCAATGACTACGGCGATTCCCTGCTGGAGTTGACGTTGACTCCGCCGACGTTGACAGTCACCAGCTACTTTAGGCCCAATGAAGCTTCTTATCCGCTGGTCGATATTAGCGATCACGATTTCGGTTCCGGCGGCGCCACCATGCTGGCAGACCTTCCGGCAGGCAATGCCATCACCCACGCACTGGTATGCGGCAACAAGGACAACACGCTGGTGGTTCTCAATCGCGACGCGCTGGGAGGCTATAGCCCAAGCCCCGTGCAGAGCATTTCTTTGGGAGAGCAAGTATTCTCCACCGCGGCTTTTTGGAACAACAACATGTATATCGCCGCCGCGGGGGGCCCACTGCAGGCCTTCACTCTGAATACCACTATCGCGCAATTCACGCAGGCCACGTCCTCGACTCACGTTTTTGGTTTTCCAGGTGCAACCCCCTCGGTCTCGTCAGCGGGAACGCAAGGCGGAGTGGTCTGGAGTCTCGACACCCATGTTTATTGCACCACTGGATCGCCCAGCTGCGGACCCGCGGTGCTATACGCGCATGATGCTGGCAATCTGACCACGGAACTGTGGAACAGCAGTACGATTGCCGGCGACGCGGCCGGCAACGGGGTAAAATTCTCCGTGCCCACCGTGGCCAATGGCCACGTGTATGTCGGGACGCGTGGCAATGATACGGGCGGCCCAGTAGGTTCTGCTACCACACCGGGCGAATTGGAGATCTACGGTTTAAAACCATGACAGACAACGCACCCGCTCCTTCGGGGATGATCGTGTTGGCCTCGGCGCACTCGGTGGCCGACACCATCGCGCGCCTGGAGTCTCTTCTTATGGAAAAGAATGTGTTGATCTTCGCGCGTATCGATTTTTCGGCAGATGCGTCTCGCGCCGGCCTTGAACTTCGTCCCGAGCAGATGTTGATTTTCGGCAACCCCAAAGGCGGCACGCCGCTCATGGCGCAGAAACCCACGGTGGGACTGGATTTGCCGCTCAAGGCCGTGGTGTGGCAGGACGGCGATGGCAAGACATGGCTGGGGTATAACGATCCGAAGTACATCGTGCAGCGTCACGGTGTGGATGAAGCGCTGCAAAAGAATCTCGCGGCAGTGATTCCGCTGCTGGAATCGGCAGTCCGTGCCTAGCGGTAGCCTGGCGGTAGTACCTGACGGGAACGCCAATGGAAAATCTAACCGCCAGTAGAACCGCACTCGCCACGGCGCTGATACGTGCTCTGCACTCGCGCACCGACCCCAAGCCGCTGATCGATGATCCCTGGGGCGATCGTCTGGTGCCGGCTTCGGTGCGGACGACCATGACGGACGATGCGCTGCTGCGCAGTCCGGCATTCGCCAATGTCATCCTGCGCAGCCGCTTCACCGAGGACGCTTTGGAGTCCGCGGTGCGCGGCGGCGTCCGGCAATATGTGCTGATCGGCGCCGGCTTCGACAGTTTCGCGCTGCGCCGTCCGAGTTATTCCCAGAATTTGGATATTTTTGAAATCGATCACCCCGCCACGCAGCAGCTCAAGCGTGAGCGCATCGCGGAATGCGGACTTGAGCTGCCGCCTTCGGTGCACTTCATTGCCGCCGACTTGTCGCAGCAAAGCGTTGCGGCGGCGCTGTCGCAGTCCGCCTATGACCCTGCCGTGCTCACCTTCTTTTCCTGGCTGGGTGTGACCATGTATTTGACCCGCGAGGCAAATCTCGCCACGTTCCGCAGTGTGGCGTCGTGTTCGCCCGCCGGCAGTCTTTTGGCGTTCACCTACATCGAGTCGGCCATCTTGCAGTCGCAATCGACCGCGTTCCAGGAGCTGCAAGCGCGGGTCTCCTCGATGGGTGAGCCTTTTTTGTCGGGCTTCGAGCCGGCACTGCTCGCCGGCGACCTGCGCAGCTGCGAACTCGAGCTCATGGAAGATCTTACCGGCCCGGCCATCATCGATAGGTACAAGCGGGCCGGCACCCGAGGATTCGAACGTCACAGTTCCTCACATGTCGCTCTCGCCCGCCGCGCGTCTGTCGTATGATCCGTTGATGCAGGAGACCCCTACCGCCGTCGAGATGGATGAGAATGCGCGCTACCGGCGCACGATCCGGGCGGCCGAGGAGTTATTCAAGAAAGTGGGGTTTAGGGCCGTCACCATGGAAATGGTGGCGCGCGAGGCCAACGTGGCGAAGGCGACGCTGTACAGCCACTTCAAAAATAAAGATGAACTCTATATCGCCGTCAGCGCACGCATGGCGCGCATCATCAAGGGCGCGCTCAACGACGCCTTGAATAAGGCCGATACTCCCTTGGACGAGCGCCTGACGGAAGCGGTGATTTCCAAGCACCGCCTGGTGTACTCATTGGTGCGGGGCTCACCGCATTCGAATGAACTGCTTTCCTACACCCACAATCTGGCAGGCCATATCTGGACCGAAATGGATGTGGCCATTGTTGAGTTGTTGCGCGCCGCCATCGCCACGGACGCGCAACTTACTGGCAATGCCGATCAATTGGCGCGGGCGCTGTACTTCGGCACCAGTCCGTTGGCGATGCGCTGCGAGTCCTTGAACGATATCGAGTCCGAATTACGCGCCTTCACGGCCATCCATCTGGCCGGTGCCCGCTCTCTTGGCGCCGCTTTAAGTTAAATAGCGGGGGGCTAAATTAGATAATCAGACGAATATCGTCTGATTCGTTCGTTTCTATATTGACTAACTATACGATTGTCGTATGATTCGTTCAGTCCCACCAAGGAGACGTACGATGAAACGGCTAATCACTTTCACGCTGACGGCGATTTCCACGGCCACCCTGGCGCTACTCATTTCAGCTCCCGCGCAGTCGCGCGATGTGTACACCGATCAAACTCCCCCGCCGCCGAAGGAATTCCAGCCGCCTCGCCCCCGCGACGGTTATGTGTGGGCCACCGGCTTTTGGGATTGGAACGGCAAGAACTTTCATTGGGTGAATGGCACTTGGCTGGTTGAACGGCGTGCGCGCCACTGGGTGGCGGATCATTGGGAGCAGAGCGATGCTCGCTGGCACTTCGTGCCCGGCCGATGGGAACAAGCTCCCATCAGCGAGGCACATCGCTAGCGCCGCGCTTTTCGCTCGCGGGACAGTCTCGCCGCCATGGTGCCCAGCACCACCACGGCGATGGTCAGGACGGACCAGAGCACCAGCCGTTTAGTGGTGGCGCGCGCGTCGGACAGGCGCACCTCGCCACCAAGCGCGGCGCGCGCTCCCAAGCCGGCGGGTGCGATGGTCGCGGCCGCCGGCAGGATGGCGAGGCTGGTTTCGGCGGCGTGGATTGCGGAACTGCCGTAGGCCAATTGGTAGGGCGGCGGTCCTTGGGCGACGAATTCGATATCCGCCGGACTCCACTTCGCCTCGAGTCGCAGCGGTGCCGGACGCGCACCGTCTCCCAGGATCTGGGCTTGCCAGTAACGGTCGCGATGCAGGCCCACGACCACATCGCCATTGCGCTGCTCACCCTCGGCGGTCGACAGCCGATAGAAACCCGCACGGGCCACCGGAATCCACGCATCCTGTTCCCGGGGCCGCGAGGAGAACTGCACCGCGTAGACGGCATTCAATTCGGGCAGTACCAGGTTCAGGCGTTCCACCGGCAGGCGCGCCCCTAAGTCGAAACGGAAATCTGTAGGGTGAGCGGCGTCGGGTGTGCCGTTGATGAACACCGTCGACCAATGTGTGCTGGGTGGCCCTTGGGTGGGCGTGGCCAGGACTGAACTCAATTCAAAGGCAGGCGGCGCGCCCACCCATGTGAGACGCCAGAACTTGGCCTTGGCGGCCGCAACGTCGACGCGGTCCTCCAACAGCGACTGCCCCGCTGCATGCAGGTTTGCCACCGGCGCCGTGGCGATGAGGCGCCAGTCGGCGAAGTCGTCGCTGACCTCGATGCGCATGCGCCCGGAAAAATCCGCGCTGGCTTGCGGCCACGTGAGCTGCAGCGAGGCTATCGGCGTTTGCATGCGCCGCGCGTCGACAATGTATTCGATAACGGGTCCCGCTTCCGCGGCGCGCGGCTGCGTCTGCAATTGAATCGCGCCGTCGCCGGAATCGAGCGTCAGCTTGAGTCCGTTCGCCGCGGTGCGCGTGTCGCCCCGCAAAGGAAACAACGGCAACGACTGCGCCGGCGCTGCGGCGGCGGGCTCGCCACGCCGGATAATGGCATAGGGTACCGTCTCGCCGCGGGAGTTGAACACGCGCACATCGCCCAAATCCTGATCGATGCTGGCGCGGTAGACATCCGGCGGCAGGGTCAATCGATAAGCGGTGGCCAATTCGCCGGCGATGACGGGCATGCCGTAAGCAAAGTCCTGCGGCGTGAGAGTCGCTGCAGGCGCGGCGACACAGGCCAAGCCCAGCAAGACGCCGGCAAACCGGCGCCTCATGCGCGCTCCACGGCGCGCGGCGGCAGCGGCGAGAAATAACCGATGATCAACATGAGCAGCCCTACTCCGAGGAAGGAGATGATGCGCGCGATCGAACCGATGCTGGAGAGATCCACGAAGAACAATTTTATGACCACGGCCACCAACAATCCCGCGCCTGCAATCCAAACCGGGCGCAATTGGCGGCGCGAGGCGACCAGCATGGTGATGAGCGCAAGCACGGACCAAGAAATGGAGAGCGCAGTCTGCACTACATTGGAGGCCGCCAACGCCGGCAACGTATAAGGCACGCCCATGAAGTGATGCAGCGAGCGCAGCAACATCCCGTTGAACCACACAAAACCAAGAGCCGCCAGCACGGCTGCACTTAGTTCCGGCCAATTGCTTGCACGTGACGGTGCCGTGTCGAGGGCGAGGGCGAGGCGTCGATAGCGAATCAGTGCCAACAATACCAGCCCTTGCACCGCATCCAGTGGGCTCAACAATGGCAGGTAGGGCAGCGGCAAGCTGTTGCCACCGCGATGCAGGTTGACGGCCACCGTCCATAGCGCCAGCAGCAGCGCCAATCCCAAACCCGCCCACGCCACGTACGCGCTTCGATGCGCGGCAAAGGGCCATCGAACCCGCGCGGTGAGCGCCGGAAGCGCCAGCAGCATCAACGCCGGAAGCGCCATCGCAGAAACCTCGCCCCAATCGCTGTCTTCAGGGCCCACTGCGCGGCCCATCGCCCAGGCGAACTCCCAACCGGCGACGCCGCACAACAGCCACCAGGAGAAAGTGTGCAAGCCAGTCCGCAACACGGACGGCGCCGCGCCTTCGTGCCGCGCAGCGGTTAAATAGAACACCACGAACGAAACGGGCCAGGCCAACCACCCTGCCGCGGCGAACGGATGTTCCACGTTCACCGCATACAGCCCGAAGACGAGATACATGATGGGCAGCAACAGCAGGCTTGCGCCGGCGGCATACGCCAAGGCCGTGCGGCGCGCGAGTTCGCTCAAGATGAGCGCGGTCAGCGCCAAAAATATAAGGCTCGCGGCGAGCAATTCATTGCCGCTTATCCAATGCGGCAATTCGCCCAGGCCGCCAAAGCACCAAGAAAACAGCCCCACGCCGAACAACAAGGGCGCGTAGAGAATCTCCAACTCATGCAATCGGGGCCTCGCCCGCGTGATCACGTCGCATGAAAACAAGCTCGCGACGCTCACGAGCACAATGCCCGGATAGCTGCCGATGGGCAGCACCCAATGGTAGAGCTCACCGCGAGTTTCATTGAGCAGCAAACCCGCCGCTGCGATTTCCAACAACACGCCCAAGGCACGCGCCATGCGGCGGCCCTGGCGGCATCCGATCCAGATGAGCCCGGCACCTTCCAAGGCCCAAGCCGCGGAATTCATGCGGTTGCCGAGAGCCAGCGGAATGGCAAGAGTGAGGAACACCATGCCCAACGCCAGAAACGACTCGATCAACAGGTGTTGTTTCGAATCGTCCCTGCGCCGCAAAGCAAACGCTGACAACAAGTATGTGGCGCTCAAAAACACCGCGCTGTATGCCAGCCCCATCGAGTCGTGCCGCAGCATGGCGGTCTGCAAACCGAAGGCCGCAATCGGCGTCCCAAATACCAGCGTGCCGTCCACATAGCCGCGCAACTCCAAAGGCTGGCGCAAGGCAAATAGCACCGCAATTCCGAGATACAACAGAAAGAAGGCGATGAGAAAGGGCTCGGTGCTGGCGAAGTCATCGCCGCGGTACTTCAGCACCCCCCACGCCGTCGCGATCGCAAAGGTGGCTACGAAACCGCATAGGTTCAACGGCCGCCAGGATTTGAACCAGGCGATTACCGCAATACCTGCGTTGAGTACCAGGAAATAGCTGAAGAGCACGACGTGGTTGTCCTGCCCGGTGGACGCCAAGACGGGCGCGAGAAAACCGCCGATGACGCCGAGCAGTGCGAATGACATGGAGTTCTGCATCACCGCCAGCGACGCCGAGAGCAACGCAATGAGCACCAGCAGCGGGAAGGCGACAGCGGGCGGCAACACGTTGTATAAACGCATGGCGACAAACGCGGTCAGGTACAGGATGCCGATACCGCCGCCCTGTAAGGCCAGCGCGTAACCTTCACGCCGCCGGCGCAGACGCCAACCCAGTACCAGCAACGCAATGGCCGCGAGCGCCACAGCGCTCAATCTCAATTCAATCGGCAGGTGCGAATGCTCGGCCGCATACCGAAGCAGGAATGCGACGCCAAAGAACAGCACCACGATGCCGGCGCGCACCAAGGCGTTGCCGCCGGTAAAGAAGCCCCGCACCCAAGTGAACAACGGGATCTCGGCAGCGGGCGGCGACGCCGGGCGGGGGCGCGCAGGGGGCGAGGCTGCGGACACGCTGTTGTAGGGATCGAAACCGGGCGTCAGGGATTGCGCAGAGGGCTTGGGAGGCTCGGCCGGCGCCGCAGCGGCCGCAGCGGCAGCGGCCGGCGCCGGTTCATCAAGCCATGCTTCCGGCGGAGGTTCTTCTACTGATTCGGGCTCCGGGACGCGCGGCGGGCTGCGCCTGGCGCTCGACGAACCCGGAGCATCCCGATAGGCGATTTCCCGTTTGAGCTCCGCCAGCTCGAATCGGATCCGCTTGATCTCGCCCCAGCCGAACCCCAGGGCTGCGCCGGCTACGAGACCCCAAAATGCCGTGCCTCGGCTGCCCAACCAGTATCCGATCACGGCGCCGACGGCCGCGAACCCATATCGCATTGCTGGATCCATGGCGCCAGACTAGCATGGGGTTTGTAGGCGTCCCGCGGCAACCTTTTGATTTTACAAAATAAATTGTCAATCTGTTGCCGCTAAAGCGACATCCTGGTATAAAGCGCGGCTCTGTTCGAGTTTCCCACGTTGAAGGGTTTTAGCCATGTCGAGAGTCTGTCAGGTCACGGGCAAGCGCCCGAAAACGGGTAACACGGTCTCGCACGCGAACAACCGTAAGCGCCGCCGCTTCCTCCCCAATCTGCACAGCCATCGCTTCTGGGTGGAATCGGAAAAACGCTGGGTGAGCCTGCGCGTCAGCACTCGCGGCCTGCGCACCATTGAAAAGCGCGGCGTCGACGTGGTGGTCGCCCAACTGCGCGCCGAAGGCGTGAAGGTCTAAGAGAGCATCATGCGCGATAAAATCAAATTGGTTTCCTCCGCAGGCACCGGTCACTACTACACGACCACCAAGAATAAGCGCCTGCACCCGGACAAGCTCGAGACGAAGAAATTCGATCCCGTGGTCCGCAAGCACGTCGCCTACAAAGAATCCAAGATCAAGTAAGCGTTTGCGCGGGCCGCTTTAGGTGCCCGAACTTCCCGAAGTAGAAACCACCCGGCGCGGCATCGCACCCGCGCTGCTCAATTCACGCGTGCTGGAAGCCGTGGTGCGGGAGCGCCGCCTGCGCTGGCCTATACCTCCCGAATTCGAGCGCTCCGTGCGGGAGCAAGTGGTGCGTGCCGTCGAGCGCCGCGCCAAATACATTCTCATCCGCTTCGACTCAGGTTCCTTGATCCTGCATCTCGGCATGTCGGGCAGCCTGCGCCTGGTCAAGCCAGACACTTCGGCCCGCAAGCATGATCACTGGGATCTGGTGCTCTCCAGCGGCTGGGTGCTGCGCTTCCACGACCCGCGGCGCTTCGGCAGTCTGCTGTGGACCGCAGAGGATCCTGAACTGCATCCGCTGCTCGCCAAGCTGGCACCGGAGCCGTTGAGCGAGGGCTTCGATGGCGAGTATCTGTTCAAGCGTACTCGCAAGCGAAAGGTCGCCATCAAACAGCTGCTCATGAATTCGCAGATTGTCGTGGGGGTTGGCAACATCTACGCCAGCGAAGCGTTGTTTCGCGCACGCGTCTCGCCGCGCCGCACCGCCGGCCGAATTTCGCGCGCGGAAGCGGCGAAGCTCGCTCGCGCCGTTAAAACCGTGTTGTCCGCGGCGGTGAAAACCGGCGGCACCACCTTGCGCGACTATGTGAACGCGGATGGCGATCCCGGATACTTCAAACAGAAATTATTCGTGTACGAGCGCGCCGGCGACCCCTGCCGCGTTTGTAAATCGCCGGTGAAACACTTCACGCAGGGTCAGCGCAGTACTTATTGGTGCGCCACCTGCCAGCGTTAACGCAACGGGGGGTAAGTCAGGCTGGTTCCTGACCGCTCGGCTTTACCTGGATTCCCTCATCCTGATGCCCCCAGATGATGACGTAGTTATGAGGCGCAGTGAGGGGATGTTCAGGGATGATTTCAAAAGGCGGCAACAACTCGCGCAACTCTGCGATAGAAAGATGGTTCTTGTTGAATATAGAGTCGGCTTTTCCCGAATTCATCGTCATATAACCTTTTCGGCTCTTAGATATGACTTTCTTTATGTACATTCGCTGTAACTGTGATGGCAGTTCCGAAAATGCGTAATTGCTCATCAAGAAATCGTAAGTTTCGGTTCCTGCGCATTGGTTCAGCGTGACCAGCTTGTATGAGCAATTCAGAATGAAACTCTCGAGAAATTTCGCGACCAGTGCCAGCACGGGCGGAAGATCGTACAAATGGCACTCTTTGAACGAGAATACCTTGTCAATGATGAGGAGTTGGCCGCCGTACCCCACTCCTACCTCTACAATTTTCTCACCGACATCATTGCCGAAAATTTTTTTAATATCGGATGCCACCTTCATGTAGCGCACCGTCGTTGGACTTATATTTCCGGTCGACTGGTAGCTATACGTGGCTGGACTCCCCACTAGATCATTCTCTTTAAAAGCATCGATATATTTGAGCAGCTCGGGCGTTTGCGATTCGAAGATTTCCAAGTACTTCGATCCATCTTCTTTGGTAACGTGCTCGAGCACCTCTTGATAAGCAGGATGTCTTCGGAAATTTTGGAAAATACTGTAATGGCGCACCGCCTTTTGTACGAAGGCAACATAAGTACCGCCTTCGCTTTCCGAGCGGTTTGTTTTCTCAGCAACAAACTCCTTCTCTGAAAGTGCTCGATGCGCCTTCGCCTCCATGACGCGGATTGCCCTCTTCGGGTCTGACATCGCTCTGCGAAATTTTTGAGATAGTGTGGACATCATCTGCAACTCCCTAAAGAGTTCGTTTAGGCAAACGCGCTGGATCCACCAACGAATTGCCAGCTGGTTCCGTCCCATATGAATCGAGCTGTCAGTAGTACGTGCCCTTCGTCAAATAGGCGATATTTGGCAGCGCGCCGATGATGTTGTTCGTGTCAGTAACGCCAGATGTATCACCGCTCGGCGATATAACGCTCATTTCTATCACCCAGCCATATGCTTGCGACACGCCATCAAGGATGGTTTAGATCTGCGACCGATTCCCAGTCACGTCGCCCCTGGCCTTAGTAATGCAGAGGGTTATTCATTAGACCGCGAAATTCTTACAGAATAATGTCGGTCTGAATGGACGCTCAGGCGCACTCGCGCGGCGGCTCACATTAGAAGGGCTGTATTAGTTGGATAATTGCCTGCAAGATTCGGGGAGCCGAGCTAGGGCGCCGTCGTTATTCTGGCTGCACATTGAAGGAGTGCACCGTGAACAGCAGCCCGTTGATCAGCAACCCGTATTCGATCCAAGGCCTCGATGTCGAGCCCTTCCAACGCTACTTCGGCATGCCGGAAGCGGAACTAAAGCGGCACCACATCGTTCGCATGACGGCCGATGCGCCGGTGGGATACCCCTGCCGTGTGCTGCTGGCGGACGCCAGCCCGGGCGACACCTTGTTATTGATCAACCACGAATACCAGCCGACCGAGACGCCTTATCGCGGCCGGCACGCCATTTTCGTGAACGAGGCGGCGACAGCGCCGGCGCGATTCGAGAATGAGGTGCCTGCGGTCTTGAGCGTGCGCAAGCATCTCTCGCTGCGCGCCTTCGACGCGGCCGACATGATGATCGATGCCGATGTGGTCGGCGGCGGCGAAGTGGAAGCGCTGATCCAAAGACTTTTCGGGAATCCCGAAGTGCGCTACATCCACGCGCACAATGCCGGGCGGGGATGTTTTGCGGCGCGCATCGACCGTGCGTAATCAGGCGCGAGAAGCGACGCGCGAAGGCTGGGCGGCGCTTGGTGCACCGGGCAGCGGCGCCTAGTACACCAGGCCGACGCCCTCGCCGCGCGGATCGGAAGCGGCTTCGACTTTGCCGCTGGCAAATTCCAGCGTGATGACCTGCATGTTGCCCCATAGTCGGCTGGAGGCGCGCAGCTTGTGGCCCATGGCTTGCAGCTGCTTGATCTCGGTGTCGCTCAAGGCGCCCTGCTCGTAGTCGATTTCGTCGGGCAGGTATTGATGATGGAAGTGGCCGTACTTCACGATGTCGGCGGCGCTCATGCCGTCCAGATAATTGAGCGTACCCAAGAGCACCATGCTGATGATGAAGCTGCCGCCCGGCGAGCCGATGATCATCATGCCCTTCGGCGTCTCCACAAAAGTCGGCGACATGCTCGACAGGCTGCGTTTGTTGGCCGCAATGGCATTGGCACTGTCGCCGATCAGCCCGAAACCGTTGGGCTTGCCGGCTTTGGTGGAAAAATCATCCATGGTGTTGTTGAGTAGCACACCGGTGTTCGGCGGCATGAAACCGGAGCCGAAGAAAAAATTGATGGAAATGGTGGCGGCCACCCGGTCACCGTTTGCATCCAGCACCGAGAAATGCGTGGTCTGATTGCCGCCCGGATCGGCCTCGATGCCCGGCAGAAGGTCCGACGGCATGGCCTTGTCGGTGCGAATGCTGGTGCGTTGTCCGGCGGCGTAGTCGGGGCTGGTGAGCTGCTGCAGCGGCATCTTCACGAAGTCAGGATCACCCATGTACACGGCGCGATCGCGAAAAGCGCGCCGCATGGCCTCGACGATGAGATGCTTGCGCGTGGCCGAATCGACTTTGTGCAAATCGAAATCGGACAGAATATTCAGCGAGTCGATGATGGCAACCCCGCCGGATGAGGGCGGCGAGGCCGACACGATGCGCGCGCCGTGATACCAACCTACCAACGGTTTGCGCTCCACTACCTGGTAGTTTTTAAGATCCTTGAGCGACCAAATGCCGCCGCCGGCATGCACGCCATCGACGAGACTCTCGGCGATGCGTCCCTCGTAAAAAGCCTTCGCACCTTGATTGGCGATGGCCTCCAGGGTGAGCGCCAGTTGCGGCTGCTTGATGATGAAACCTAAATCCGGCACGTCGCCTGAGGGCGTCAGAAACGATTTGGCCGCGTCGGGCGAACGCGCCAGCAACTCGCGTTTGTAGCGAATGCCGCCCTGCAGCCGCCCGTAGAGCGGAAAACCTTCGCGGGCCAGCTTGATGGCCGGCGCCAAGCTCTGTTGCAGCGGCAGCTTGCCGTATTTCTGCGCCAGATACTCGAAGGCCTTGGGTTCACCCGGAATCGCGGCGGCCAAGGCGCCCGCGCTGGTGGCGTTCTCGATGACATTGCCGGCACTGTCCAGATACATGTCGCGTGATGCGGCGCCCGGCGCCTTTTCGCGCGCATCCACCATGGTTTCCAGATCATCGGATTGCCGATGCAGCAGATAGAACCCGCCGCCCCCCAGTCCGGAACTCGAAGGTTCCACCACGGCGAGCGCCGCCGATACCGCCACCGCGGCGTCGAAGGCGTTGCCGCCGGCGGCGAGAATTTCCTGTCCTGCCTGACTGGCCAAAGGATAGGCGCTGGCGATGGCGCCTTTATGCGGGGCTTGCGGGCGCGGCGTGGCGCCTGCCGCGAGACTGACCGAGGAGACGAGCAGCACCGCGCAGCACGCGGCAATCGAACACCGAGTGCGCATCACGGCTTGCGATGCCGCTTCAATTCCATCTCCACGATGGGATGCACGAACTCCGACACATTGCCGCCGAGTACGGCGATTTCGCGCACCAGCGTCGATGAAATGAAGGTGTACTGTTCTTGCGGCGTCATGAACACGGACTCGATCTCGGGCGTCAAGTGGCGGCTCATATTGGCCAATTGAAATTCGAACTCGAAATCGGACACCGCCCGTAGGCCGCGCACGATCACCGCGAGCCCGTTGGCGCGGGCAAATTCCACAGTCAGGCCCGCATAGCCTTTGACCTCCACATTCTTCACGTCGGCCAGCACCTGCTTCGCCATGGATACCCGTTCCTCCAGGCTGAACATGGGCGCCTTGTTGGGATTGGCGGCAATGGCCACGACCAGACGGTCGAAAATGCTGGCAGCCCGCCGCACCAGATCGATGTGACCATTGGTGATCGGATCGAAGGTTCCCGGGTAGACGGCAGTGCGTTTGATCATGAGTTCGTTTGGCCTTGGATGCGGGCCAGATAATACCCCACCTCGCCCGCCGACTTCGATTTGAGCATCTCCCACCCCTGCGGCAATGTCGGTGCGCCCAGCTCCCGCGGCGACTCCAAGTACACCAGGCTGCCGCGTTTGAGCCACGTTCCCGCATCGAGCAGCGCGGCCAGGGCCGGAATCGCGTCCGATTTGAAAGGCGGGTCCAAGAAGATGATGTCAAAGGGCTCCGCAGGCCGGAGCAGGTATTGGTAAGCGTCCATCTCTACAACCGATGCTTGGGCAAACACCTCCAGGCGTTGAATTTGCTCGGTTAAATAGCGGGCCGCTGTGGGATCCTGCTCCACCAGCAGCAGCTCTTTCGCGCCCCGCGACAGTGCTTCGAGACCGAGCGCCCCGGAGCCGGCAAACAGGTCCAGGCAACGCGCACCCGCCAGCTCGTGCTGAAGCCAGTTAAAGAGCGTCTCGCGCACCCGATCGGGCGTCGGCCGCAGGTCCGGCAGATCCGGAAATGCGATCCGCCGGCCCCGCCAGGCGCCGCCGATGATGCGCACCGAACCGCGGCCGCCGGGTAATTCTCTTGGGTGTCTTGCCACTGCCGGTATCATACCGCCATGACGACTGAAGCCGATCAGGGCAGCGTGCGCGGGTTCTTCAAGCGCCTGCGCGCCAAGTTAAATACGGGTCCCGCCTGGCTCACCACCGACCTCACCGAAATGCTGCCGGGCCGGAAAATCGACGCCGAGATTCTGGAGGACCTCGAGACGCGCCTGATCACGGCGGATGTGGGCATGGAGGCCACCACCCGTATCCTTCAGGAATTGCGCGGCCGTGTGGCGCGCAAGGAACTCGCCGATGTGGATGCCCTGCTCAAGGGATTGAACGATGCCATGGTGGCGATATTGAAGCCGGTCGAGAAGGCGCTGGTGGTGGACCGCCGGGTCAAACCCTTTGTGATCCTGGTGATGGGCATCAACGGCGCCGGCAAAACCACCACCATCGGCAAGCTGGCGCATCGTTTGCTCGCCGAGAAACACTCGGTGATGCTGGCCGCCGGCGATACCTTTCGTGCCGCGGCGCGTGAACAACTCGAGGTCTGGGCGACGCGCAACAATGTGCCCATCGTGTCTCAACAGTCGGGGGCTGAGCCTGCGGCAGTGATATTCGATGCGCTCAACTCCGCGCGCTCGCGCGGCATCGATGTGCTGATTGCCGACACCGCAGGACGCCTGCACACGCAGGCGCATCTCATGGAAGAATTGAAAAAGATCAAGCGGGTGCTGGCACGCCTCGATCCCGGCGCACCCCACGAAGTGCTGCTGGTGCTGGACGGCACCATCGGCCAGAACGCGGTCGCGCAGGCGGAAGAGTTCAACAAGCATCTGGGTGTGACCGGCTTGGTGGTGACCAAGCTCGACGGCACCGCCAAGGGCGGCGTGATTCTCGCCATCGCGCAACGGCTCAAGATCCCGATCCGCTTTATCGGCGTCGGGGAACAATCGGAGGATTTCGGTGTATTCAACGCGGCTGAATTCGTCTCCGCGCTGCTCAAGAGCGGTGAGGCATGATTCGTTTCGAGCAGGTATTCAAACGCTACCCGAATGGCCGGGAGGCCCTGTCGGGCGTGTCATTCAGCGTGGAGAGCGGCGAGCTGGCATTTTTGACGGGGCATTCCGGTGCCGGGAAAAGCAGCATTTTGAAGCTGATCGCGCTCATCGAGCGGCCGAGCCGCGGCCAGGTGATCGTCAACAACCAGAATCTTTCCGGCGTGACGCGCCGGCGCATCCCCCACTTCCGGCGCCAAATCGGAGTGGTGTTTCAGGACCACAAATTGCTGCACGATCGGCCGGTGTCGGACAACGTGGCGCTGCCGCTGATCATCGCCGGGGTGCCGAAGCGCGAAGTCGACAAGCGGGTGCGGGCGGCGCTCGATCAAGTGGGGCTGCTCGGCAAGGAGAAATCCCGGCCTCTGGAATTGTCCACCGGCGAGCAGCAGCGGGTGGGCATTGCCCGCGCCGTGGTGGCGAAACCGAAGCTGCTCATTGCCGATGAGCCCACCGGCAATTTGGATCCCGATTTGGCGCGCGACACCATGCAGCTGTTCAAACGCTTCAGCGAGGTGGGCGTGACGGTGGTGGTGGCGACGCACGATGTGCACCTGATCGAGCAATTCGGAGCGCGGCGCATTACGTTAAGCGCAGGGCGCGTGGTGGCAACCTCATGAGAGCTTATTTTGCACGACATGCCCAAACGCTGATCGGTTCGCTCGGGCGTTTGGTGAGCCAGCCGTTCGGCTCAGCCATGACCATGGGGGTTATCGGCATCGCCATTGCACTGCCGCTGCTCGGCAGCTTGCTGCTGCAAAATGCGCGCCTCGCGACCTCGAACTTGAACACCGCCTTTGATTTGACGGTGTACCTGGATAAGAAGGCGGGAAGTGCCCGCACCCAGCAGCTTGCCAAGCAATTGCGGCTGCGCGGCGATGTGGCCCAGGTGCGCATCATCAGCGCCGATGAGGCCTTCGCGCAATTTCGCAATGACTCGGGCTTCGGCAAGGCGCTGGATGCGCTGGCGGACAATCCCTTGCCGGATACTCTGGTGGTGACGCCGACGCTGGATGCCAGTACGCCGCATGGCACGGAGACGCTCAAAAGCGCCATTGCCGCCATGCCCGATGTACAGGCCGCGCAGCTCGACACCGAATGGGTAAAACGCCTGCACGCCATGCTGGATGTGCTGAAAAGGGTGGTGCTGTTGACCGGGGCCCTGCTGGCGCTGGGAATTGTGCTCATCGTCAGCAATACGGTGCGGCTCGATATATTGAACCGGCGGGCCGAAATCGAGGTCATGAAGTTAGTGGGTGCCTCGGACGGATTTGCCCGCCGGCCGTTTCTGTATAGCGGCATTTGGTATGGCCTCGGCGGCGGAGCACTGGCGTTGCTGTTCGCGGCGGCGGCCGGGGCGGCCTTGGCGCAACCGGTGGAGCAGCTAGCCACCCTGTACGGCAGCGGATTTAGGCTGCAGGGCTTGGGTTTTCTCACCGCGGCCTCAGTATTGGGAATTGCCGCCTTATTGGCCTGGGCCGGCTCTTGGTTTGCTGCACAGCGGCATATTCGAGAAATTGAACCTGCATAAGCTTATGTTTTCAAACGATAAGCGGCAGGGTGAAAACACCGATCGGTGTAGCAATCCGAGCCGAAGAGTGCTAAGATTGCCCCTCAACGAATGGGAGGAATTACGGACATGACTGCTACTGCTCTGGTCGCTAAACAAGGCGGACTGGTTTTCGCGGGGCCTGTCGGGAGTCTGGACTCTTATATAGACCGCGTATCCCAGATCCCCGTTCTGACGAAGGAAGACGAGGTTGCCCTCGCCACCAAGTTTCGTACCGAGGCCGATTTAGAGGCGGCCCGGCAGTTGGTGCTCTCGCACCTGAGATTTGTGGTCCATATTGCCCGGGGCTACTTGGGCTATGGCCTGCCCATGGGCGATCTGGTCCAGGAAGGCAATGTGGGCCTGATGAAGGCGGTCAAGCGTTTCGACCCGGGTGTGGGCGTGCGCTTGGTGTCCTTCGCGGTGCATTGGATTCGCGCGGAGATTCACGAATACGTGCTGCGCAACTGGCGTCTGGTCAAAGTGGCCACCACCAAGTCGCAACGCAAGCTGTTCTTCAATCTGCGCAAGATGAAGAAGAATCTGACCTGGCTGACGGAGGCGGAAACGCAGGCCGTGGCAAAGGATCTGGGTGTGGACGTCAGCGATGTTCGCGAAATGGAACAGAGGCTGTCGGCGCGCGACATGTCGTTCGATCCGACTCCGGAAGCGGATGAGGAAGAGTCGACCTATTCGCCCGCCATGTACCTGCCCGCCAGCAATGCGGATCCGGCCATCGAGGTGGAGAACGAGGAGTGGGAAGAGGATTCCGCCGATCGTTTGAGCATTGCGATGGAGAAGCTGGACGAGCGCAGCCGCAGCATCTTGCAGCGGCGCTGGATGACGGACGACAAGGCGACGCTGCATGAGCTGGCCGATGAGTTCGGCATCTCCGCGGAGCGCGTGCGCCAGGTCGAGTCGAACGCCATCAGCAAGCTCAAGCTGCTCATGGCGAGCGCCTAAAAGGAAGTCCCGTTGCGGCCGGTTTGATCAACCGGCCGCGGCGCGGTACGTTAGCGCATGCGTACCGCCATCCAGTGGCTCGACGAGTACGGCGCCAGCCACCGCAATCCCACCAACGAAATCCTGCATTGGATTTGCGTCCCCGCGATCGAGTGGTGCGTGGTGGGGCTGTTGTGGATCACCCCTTTCCCCTTCGCAATCCACGCCGCGCATCCCGAAATCAATTGGGCCACGCTCGCCGTGCTGGCGGCGGCGGCATACTACCTTTTTCTATCGCCGCGCTTAGCCCTCGGCGCGTTGGCCATGTTGCTGCTGATGCTGTGGTCGGTCGATGCGCTGGCGCGCAACGCGCCGGCGCCGTTGTGGATGATTTTCACGGTGACCTTCGTGCTGGCCTGGATCGGGCAGTTCATCGGCCACGCCATCGAGGGCAAACGCCCGTCCTTCTTCAAGGATATGCAGTTTCTGCTGATCGGGCCGATCTGGCTGTTGTCGAATTTATACCGGCGGGCGGGGATTCGCGTGTGAGTTGCGTTCCTGCGCGGCCGCCGCGCGGAATACATGAGTGTGCAGTTCCGCGGTCCGATCGCGGGTGCCGGCGTAGCCGCCTCCCAGTGTGATCACCAGCGGCACACCCGCGGCCCTGACGGAGTCGACCACGTACTCATCGCGCGCCCGGATGCCCGCCTCGGAGAGCGCCAACTTGCCGTATCGGTCCCCCGCGGCCACATCCACCCCTGCAATATAAAAAGCCAGGTCCGGCCGCGACTCGGCGAGCACCCGTGGCAGATGCGCCGCGAGCGCCCGCGCATACGGCTCATCCTCCGTGCCATTCGGCAATCCCACATCCAGCGTGGAGCGCATTTTCTGCGTGGGGTAGTTGCGCTCACCGTGCATGGAAAAAGTGAACACCGATTCGTCCTGTTCGAATATCGCAGCCGTGCCGTTGCCTTGATGCACATCGAGATCGATGACGGCCGCGCGCCGAATCGCTCCCTCCGCACGCAACTGCGCAATGGCGATGGCGACATCGTTCAACACGCAAAAGCCTTCGCCATGATCCGCAAACGCATGGTGCGTGCCGCCGGCGAGATTCGCCGCAATGCCCTCTCGCAAGGCGTGCCGGGCGGCCAGCAGGGTGCCCGCGGCGGCTAGCAGCGAACGCTGCCACAGCGCCTGCGACCAAGGGAGGCCTAAACGCCGTATTTCCGCCGCGGATAGCGATCCTGATCCCAGTTTCTCCAGGTACACCTCGGTATGCACCCGCGCCAGCGCGCCCTGCGCAAGCGGCTCGGGTTGAATGAGATCTTGCGGCGTGATCAGATGCTCGTCGAGCAGGCGCGCCTTCAGCAAGGGATACTTGCTCATGGGAAACGGATGCGCCGGCGAAAGCGGCACTTCGTAGGCGGGATGGTAGGCGCACTTCACCGCCCAATACTAGCAACCCCGGAGGCCTCAATTAAAAATCTGTGACACCCGGAGCCAAAACCCGGCCCTGAATTAAAATGTGAAGCTGATCCCGGCCGTGGCCATGTCGATGTTGAATTTCCCGGTGTCGGTATTACCGGTCTTGTTGATGTGCAAGAAGTCGAGCCGTACCGACCAATGCTGACCCAAAGCGTAGGCTGTACCAGCCCCCACCAGAAGGGCTGAAGTGGACTTGGAGGCGACCACGACCGAATTGTTGGCATTTATAGACAGAGCGCTGCGGAACGTGGCCTTCCCGAAATAGTCCCCAACTCGCAGGTTTGCTTCCCAGCGCTCGGTAAGCGGCAAACGACCGATGATCGATAGCGCTGGACCATGGGAGCTGGCCTCTTCTGCCGTGCCGAAGCTTTCGTTCTTGGAGCCCACCAAGAGACTTCCCGCGCTTAAGTATTTGATTTGCCCCGCGTGTAGAAATGCTACGTCGAGGCCGACATACGGCGTAAAGAGATATCCCGTATTCAGCCACCAAACATCGGAGAGCCGTTGCCAAGAACGCGATGACAGTGACAATGTGTCGCCCGCGCTTGCGGCCTCCTGACTGTATTGAACATCCAGCATGTTGGTGTCATAACCATTACGGGCGCGTCCGAAATTGCCGCCGAAATAGAGGGCACTATTCTCATCCGCCCATGCACAGGATCCGGGCCAGGTTACCGCCGCAATAATGGTGCACGCACCCACAATACATATTGTTCTTCTGTTCACACGATTCTCCCAGGGGGTACATGGACCCAATTTAGCCGGGCAATGTTACGGCTATGGCCCGAATGTCACTGAAACGCCGTTGTAACGTTCGGTGTTCACTGTACCGAGGGGAGACTACTGGAAATGAAGATGAGAAATTCAAAGGTCGGCAGGGTAGCGGGTGCGCTCGCTTTCGCATGCTTGGCGATGGCGGCATGCAGCGCCACTCGTTCTACTTACGCGCCAGACGGCCGGAGCGGCTTCGCTGTAAGCTGCGGCGGGTTCTTAAGTAGTTGGTCTGTCTGTCTGGTTAAGGCCGGGCGTGCCTGCGGCAATCGGGGATACGATACGATTCGGGGGAACGAGGAAGATCGCAGCATTTTGGTGGCATGCAGAGTACCTGGAGCGCCTCCCACGCACCCTGCGGCTCCCTGAACCACACCCAAATCCTATCCAAAAAAGTCTGCGGTCGGCTATGGCCGACGCGAGAACATCATTGGCAAACTCTGTAGTTGATCCAATGCAACAGGCCGCGGCGTGCTACCAGCATGGCGCCCTTGAGGCAGCGGAACGATGCTGTGCGGCTGCACTTGAACTTCAACCTGAGAGTCTCGACGCTCTGAGGTTGCTGGGCATCATTGCAGCGCGGACCCAGCGTCCGCATAGGGCAGTGCTTCTATTCGAAAAAGTGGTGGCGGCCAAGCCGAACGATACGGAGGCGTATAACAATCTAGGCAATGTATTGAAAATGCTGAATCGCCATCAAGAGGCGGTGCGCAGCTACGAACGCTGCCTTGTCCTGGAACCGAACTATTCCCAGGCACATTACAATCTCGCCAACCTCTGGCGTGATCTAGGTTGCGACAGTAAGGCACTAAAAAGCTACGATCGGGCGCTGCAAATAAATCCCGCTTTCCTCGAGGTATTGGCCAACCGCGGGCAGGTCCTGCGAAATATGGGACGTTTCGAGGAGGCGCTGGCCGACTTCGACAACGCTCTGGATTTGAAGCCATCCGACCTGAACATACTGAACAACCGCGGCAATCTATTGCGAGATATGCGGCGCTTCGAAGAAGCGCTCAACTGCTATAGGCTCGCCATAAGCCTTAAGCCCGACAGCGCTGAAGCGCACAGCAACCTAGGGAATGGCTTGCTGGAGTTGGACCGATTCGCCGAGGCATTGGCCTCATTTGATCGAGCGCTGGAAATCAAGCCGGAATACGTCGACGCGCACATTAACCGGGGTGTGGCACTGCAGAAACTTCGACGTGTTCACGAGGCGCTCGCGGCCTTCGGCGCGGCGCTTTCACGCAACCCAGACAATGCATCTGCGCTTGCGAACCGAAGCTTGAGTTTGTGCAGCCTGCGTCGGTTCGAAGAAGCCCTGGCCGACAGCGAGCGGGCGCTAGCGCAGCAGCCCAATTGCGTAGCGGCCCATATCAATCGGGGTACCACCTTGCAACATGTGGGGCGGTCCGAGGAGGCGCTCGCCTGCTACCAGCGAGCGTTGCAATTTGAGCCCAAACACGCCGAAGCGCTCGTCGGCCTTGGCTCCGCAGCGCAGGAGCTGGGTCGCATCGATGAGGCATTTGCTTGCTACCAACAAGCTCTGGAATTTTCCCCGGATCGTCAGTGGCTGTACGGAATGTGGTTGTACGCAAAGATGCAGCGATGCGATTGGCAGGACTTCGACGCGCAACTTGCTCGCCTGAGCAATAAAGTGAATGCCTCCGTCAAAGCCTGTGAGCCCTTTGCGGCGCTGGTATTGGCTGATGCACCCTCAACACAGCGAAAGGCGGCCGAGCAATGGATGGCGGACCGCTGCCAAGTCGAGGATCATCTGCCCCCGCTCGTGAAGAAGCGGCCAACCGGTAAGATTCGCCTCGGCTACTTCTCGGGGGATTTCTACAATCACGCGACAGCATACCTGATGGCAGAGCTCATTGAGATCCACGACCGGACCAATTTTGAAGTGATTGGATTTTCATTCGGTCAACATAGCGACGAAATGACACGACGCCTATCCGGTGCGTTTGACCGTTTCGTAGATTTGCGCGCCGAGTCGAACAAATCCGCGGCATCGCTGGCGCGGGACCTGCAGATTGACATTGCGGTGGATTTGAAGGGTTTCACCCGGGAGTCCCGCCCGGAGATATTTGCGTACCGCACCGCGCCTATTCAGGTCAGCTACCTGGGCTATCCCGGCACTACTGCATCCGCGCACATCGACTATCTAATTGCGGATGCGGTCGTCATACCAGAGCATTCCCGTCCGCTTTACGGTGAAAAGATCGTGTATTTGCCCGATTGTTATCAGGTCAACGATCGACGACGAGAAATCTCCCTCAACCCATGCTCGCGGCACTCGCTCGCTCTGCCGACGGATGGTTTTGTATTTTGCTGCTTCAACAACTCTTACAAGATTGCCCCGCGCACTTTCGACATTTGGATGCGGATACTGAAGCGTGTCCCGGGTAGTGTTCTTTGGTTGCTGGAGGACAATGCCACGGCGGCGATGAATCTGCGCCGCGAAGCCCGTACAAGAGGGGTAGCTGAGAACCGCCTGGTATTTGCTCGGCGAATTTCCCTGCCGGAACATCTAGCGAGACATCGCGCCGCTGATCTATTCATCGACACGCTGCCGTGCAATGCCCACACCACCGCCAGTGATGCTTTGTGGGCGGGACTACCCGTGTTGACCCGAACGGGTGTCTCGATGGCGGCGCGTGTTGCGTCAAGTCTGCTAAACGCGGTTGGCCTGCCCGAGCTGGTCGCCGATAGCGATGCGCATTACGAGGAACTGGCGGTGGCCATCGCCACTTCTCCCGCGAAACTGGCAGAACTCAAGCGCAAGCTGCACAGCAATCTGGCAACCTGCCCGTTATTTGACACTCCGCGATATGTGGAACATTTGGAAGCGGCGTATCGACTCATGGTGGCCCGTTACCATGCCGATCTGCCGCCCGAGCACATGGCAATCGCCAGATTACCGCTGGCCGGCGGTCTCCAAACATGATGAAACCACGCCTGGCTGACGCCGAAGGGCCTCTGCCCGCTCGGACTCTTGCAGGTAGCGTTTGCGCAGGCGCACACGCATCGCGTCCACCGCGCGCGGCGTGCGCAGGATCTCCTCGGTCGTTTTGCCGAGCCGCTGCATCTCGCGTCCATAAGCGGTCATTTGTAGTTCCAGGCTCGTCACGTCAAAGCGGGCATCGGTCCAGCCGAGATACCAGTGCCAATCGGTATAGTAGAGCCAACTGCGCTCGTTAAAGGCCCGAACGTGCGTCGGATCCTGCCAGGCTCCCAGACTAAGATCATAAGGCACCATGACGTTCAGTATTCCCCCGGGCATCAGCAATCGCAGCACGTTCGTCATAGCGGTTGTCAGATCGTGAATGTGTTCCAGGACATCATTGGCGATGGCCGCCTCAAAGTCGTTTTCTTGAAGTGCCACGGCTCCGAAGCGTTCGGTATCTACGGTTGAGCCCACCAGCGCCGGCGAGGCGATGTCTACCACGGCGTCAGGTTGCCACGCTGCATTTAGATCCAGATTGAGCCATTCAGGCTTGAAATCCTTGCCGCTACCCAAGTGCAGCGTCGCTGGCCGGGCCGGCAAGACGGTGATCGCCTGCGGCTGCTGCCCATACGGATCCAACTGCAGAGCTTCTGCCAAAATATGTTCTTCGCGTCGGCGTGCAAAGAGGCGCCGCCCGTTCTGCGCCAGCGAGCGCCGCTCTAGTGGATCGAGCGCGATCTGCGCGCAGGCCTCGACGAGATGTTCATAAGCCACGCCGCGTACTGACTCGCATAGATCGGGGTCTATAAACGTGTCGGGCCCGCATTCGGCTACAACTGCCTTTTCATTGGTAAGGAGATACGCTGCCCGCACGACCTCAAAGATTTTGGAGGCATAGAAATGGATTATTAGAACAACCTTGGCGCGCGCGATGGCTTGATCACGCTCCTCGCCATAGATACCAAAGAGGCTCACTACATTCAGTCCGCGCTTCTTCAACTCGTCCAATACATTTTGGCGCCGCTCATTGAGGGAGCCGTAAAACAGGATATCGATGTCCTCGTTGGCTTGCGGAATTCGCGCTAGCTCAGGAACGTATCCCACTGGAACGTGTCGGACCGAGGTGGCGCCGAGGGCCGAGAGCCTACGAACATTTTCAGCGCTGTAGTCCCAAATCACACGACTCTTGAGCGCATCAAGATAGGATTCGCCGATCCAGGAAGATCCTTCCTGAATCTGCTCCGAGTTATAGATGATTGCGTCGTGCGGCAGGCCGGCGAGCGCTTGAGGGCCCAGCAGGTGGGCACCAATTACTATCAAGCGGACCGGGCGATTGGGCGGCTCGCGGTAAAAAGCCGATAGACCCTGGCGACGCAGGCCAAAAAAAACGCATTCCGCCAATTCTGTCAGAGCGCCCGAATGAATGTAGCCCGGCGGGCAGATCTGCACGACCTGGAACGCAGCGGAGCCATTCGCTTGAGGTACAGGCACTTCATTCGTCGACATGCTATCGCTCCGAGCTCTTAACCCGACAGTTTGCAGCGCGGTTTATGAACGAAATATGACGTTCTGCAGAATTATCGACTTTCCTGAAGACTACCGACTAAAGCCCAAGGTGGCTAAAGCTCAAGGTGCTAAGATTTTCAAATGGACACGCCCGCGGACTATTTTGGCGGATTGAATGAAAAACTGCTGTCGGCGTTACCGTCCGGGCGAAGCAATGTGTTGGAGTTTGGATGCGCCAATGGCCGGCTGGGGGCCGCGTACAAAAACCTTAACCCAGGAACCCGGTGGACGGGAGTTGAAGTCAATAGCAATGCCGCTGCGACGGCCTCTCAGTGCCTTGATGCGGTAATTGTCGGTAATGTCGAATCGCTGAACGTCTCTCAGTTGGGACATCAGTATGACCTTGTCGTGTTCGGCGACGTACTCGAACATTTGCGCAGTCCCGAGATGCTTTTGTCCGTCGCGCATGAAATCACCACTGAAGATGCCCGTCTCGTATGCTGCGTTCCAAATATGGGGCATGTCAGTATTGTCGAGCGCATGCTGGCCGGTGACTTGTCGTACGACAGTTCCGGTCTACTCGACAGTACGCACCTGCGATTCCTCTCATGGGCGTCCACATACAAATTGCTCTTGGACGCTAAATGGCTACCCGCTCTGGCCGATGGCTACCATGTGCGGCCGTCCAATTCCGAACTCCTACGTCACCTTGTTGCCGCTGCAGGGAGTGCGGCCATCCCTCCTCAGACTGCATTGCGAAATCTGTTGTTGTACCAGCTAATCGTGGATTGCGTGAAGTCACCGGCGCCGCCGAAATGCGCCACGCCGGCCACATTCAGTGTCGTTGTCCCAGTGAACCGTCGAACACAGTTCGATCTCAATATTGGCCGCTCACCCGGCGTGAGCGAAGTGCATGCCGAGCTCATTTCCGTGGAGAAGGCGGCGAGCCCTGCCGCTGCGCTCGCTGCCGGACGCGCAAGTTCCTCGAGCCCGTGGATATTGTTCTGTCATCAGGACGTGTATCTACCGCGCGGCGCCGGCACGGCAATTTGCAGCCTGCTCGGTGCGATCCCAGCGGCTGAGGTCCGCCAAGAATTGATTGGTTTTGCAGGATTGACACGAGAGGGAGAATCGACCCGTATGGCCGGCTTAATGATCGATCGGTTGAGCCGCTTCGATCATCCGCGCGCTTCGACTGCCGCATCGATTGACGAAGTGGCCGTGCTGCTCCACAGAGATAGCGTGCATCAAATCGACGCCAGCCTCGGCTGGCATACATGGGCAACCGACTTGTGTCTCGCCGCGGGACGCAAAGTGGCAAGAGCGCGCATCGAGCGCGTTCCGATATTCCACAATTCGTACGCTGATTATCGGGTACCCGCTGATTGGCACAAATCCGCTGCGATTTTGGCCGAAAAATATTCCGACGTTCACTCAATTGCCACGTTATGCGGTGAGATCAAGAGCGTCTTACCGCAACATTGCGCCTGACCTGATGGGAGATGCGCCAAACAAGGCGGATATACGGGTCGCGGACTCTGTGTGCCTGCAAGGTTTCGCGTTGCATCAGCGAGGGAACTTGGACGCCGCCGCAGCTCTATACCGCAAAGCTCTGCAATTCCAGCCGGCGCATTTTGACGCCACGCATTTACTAGGGCTCGTGGCGCTTAACAGAAATCGGACTGAAATGGCCGCCACGCTTTTTGAGAAGGCGATCGCTATCAATCCGGGCAGCTACTCGGCGCACCTCAATTATGGCATCGCGCTGGCACAACTCTCGCGCCACGGTGCCGCGCTTTCTAGTTTTAAACAGGCACTGTTGCTTCAACCGCAAGCGGCCGAAGCCTACTTCAACCGTGCCAACACGCTTGGCCAGATGGGCCGGCCGGAGGAGGCGATTTTAGACTATGATCGCGCAATAGCGTTGAACTGCGGCTTCGTCGATGCATTACACAATCGCGCCCGGCTGTCGGCGAACTTGGGACGATATCAGGCAGCCATCGCGGACAGTGATGCAATTCTTGCGTTGCAGCCCGATCATTTCGGCGCCCTGATCAATCGCAGCGCCGCCCACATCGCGCTACAGCAACATGGGGCAGCGCTGCAGGATTTGCAGCGTGCGCACGAATTGCGTCCGCGGAGCGCACAGGTATTCCGCCGTATAGGGCATGTTCTGCTTCAGCAGCGCCGTTATGATGCCGCGATCAAGGCACTGGATCGCGCCCTTCACGCGGATGAGCAGGACGCAGATGCGCATGAGTTTGAAGCTCGTCTGGACCGGGCGAGCTCGTTGACGGGCCTCAGTCGCCATGAGGAGGCCTCCGAGGCGTACGCTATCCTACTGGCAGAGGCACCGCACTACCCGTATATGTCCGGGACGGCCTTTCACTCCCGCCTGAATATTTGTGACTGGGAGGGGTATCACGAAATTGTCGAGCGCTTGCAGGAGCGCGTGCAACGTGACGAGTTGGTTGACCACCCGTTTTCATTCCTAGCAGTGACGGATTCGGTCGCGATGCAAGCTCGCTGCGTGCGAAATTTTGCAGCAGCGCAATTCGGAACGTTGCAGGGCGTGCGCTGGCGGCCTCGCGATCGCCGCCGAGATGGGCGTCTGCGGATTGCCTATCTTTCCGCAGACTTTCATGAGCACGCTACATCGCAGCTGGCCGCCGGCCTGTTCGAAGCTCATGACCGGACAAACTTCGAAGTTACGGCCGTCTCCTACGGCCCCGACGATGGTAGCCCAATGCGGGCGAGAATCAAAAGTGCTTTTGAGCATTTTCTCGAAGTTTCCGGCGAATCCGATTCTGCGATCGCGCACCGCTTGCTCGCAGGCGATATCGATATTGCCATTGACCTGAAAGGACACACTCGGGACTCGCGGCCGGGAATTCTAGCCGGTCGGCCGGCGGCGTTACAGGTGAGCTACCTTGGATTCCCCGGCGGCTTGTCGCTCGAGTGGATCGACTATTTGATTGTCGATCCCGTCGTGATACCGGAGGCATTGACCACGCACTACCCCGAGGCGCAACTGCGGCTGCCGGTAAGCTATCAGGCAAATGACGCCCGCCGCCCATCCCCGGCCGAAGCGCCGTCACGCAGCTTCGTCGGTTTGCCCGCTGAAGGGTTTGTGTTTGCCTGCTTCAACGCTCAATACAAGCTCAATCCAGGAATTTTTAGCGTGTGGATGCGGCTGCTGGCCGCGGTGCACGGCAGCGTGCTTTGGCTGTTGGCGTCTGGAATTGGCGTGCGCGAGCGACTGCGACGCGAAGCGACGATTCGCGGTATCGCGCCTGACCGATTGGTATTTGCGCCGCGCTGCGACCACGTGTCGCACCTGGCGCGTCATCGCTGCGCAGACCTGTTCCTCGATACCTTCCCGGTCAATGCTCACACTACTGCCAGCGATGCCCTGTGGATGGGTTTGCCGGTGTTGACTCTGGCGGGCGAGGCGTTTGCGAGTCGAGTTGCAGCAAGTCTGCTGGTCGCTATGGATGTCCCGGAACTCATCACCACGAGCATCGCGGAGTATGAGGCCCGGGGATACGCATTAGCAACGCAGCCGCGGCTGCTTCAGGCATTCCGAGATAGAATTGCCGAGGCTCGCCGGTCGAGTTCGGTTTTTGATAGTACGAGATTTTGCCGCAACTTCGAGCGGGCGCTGCAAACAATCTGGGAACGACACACCCGTCGAGAGGCTCCGGCCTCCGTGAACTTAGCCCAACATTAAGAGGTGACGCATTCAGGCAATACGTTATGGATATTGGCGCGCTGTCACTGCCGCCGACACGCAATCATAGGGTCGGCCGCGTTGAGGGACTCTGTCTGCGGCGTCGCACGAAGGCACCCACCGCGGCAATACCCGATAGAGCAAGCGGTAGGGCTGCCGGAAGCGGCACGGGGGTGATATTCAAAGATCCGGTATAGCTTCCGCCGCTGGATCCGACGGAAGATGCGGTCATTTCCAATACGTAGGTACCCGCATCCAGCGTGGTGGGTGCAATCACCGAAAACTGTGCCGTCAGTCCCGGAGCCAAGTTCTGAGCGGTGCTCCATCCGTCGAGCACTTGGCCCGTCGGCATGAAAGCCGGAAGTGTGAGATTTTGAGTAGCGCCGACACTATATTCGTACAATCTTGCACTTAGGCCATTGATTGCCAGATTGGTTCCGAGGTTGATCGAAGAACTGAGGCTGTCCACTTGGTTGGCGGCAATGGTGAATACATAGTCTGTAAAAAAAACTCTCTGAGCGCCTCCGCCGGGTGGGGTAAAGGGCGTGAGCGGGGTATTGAAACTTTGCCCATAAGTGTATGTGCCCGGTGAAAGGGTGTAGGTAGTGAGACCGCCGCTCGCGCCGGGCGATCCTGTCACCTGAGCGCTGCCATTGGTATAAGTGACGCTGGAAGGCAGACACCCGGCGGCGTTCGCCGCACAAGGAGCCAGAGGCACGACGGTATCGGCGTTGACGGAGACGGAAAGAAAAGCACTCACACACACAAACACCAAACCACTTCCCTTGGCTGTGACTGTTCGCCGCATGAACCCGTACTCCCCTTGAACTAGTCGAAGACGCTCCGCACCAGATGCTAGCTTGGCGCGGTAACTTCGGTGTTTCAGGTAGATGACAGTTTCAACGCAAGGCGCATGACTTTGGTCTTGCCGAGCGTGCTACTGTGCTTGGGCGGTGGGTGGTGCAGGGGAAGGTACAATGCTCACCAACTCGACATCGAAAATGAGCAGAGAGCCAGATGGAATACCCGGTTTGAAGTGATCGGCATAGGCAAGATCCGGGGGAATGAACAACTGCCACTTCGCGCCCGGCTTCATAATGGGCAACGCTTCCTGCCAGCCCTTGATGACGCCCGTGAGCGCAAGCTGGGCGCCGCCCTCCTCATGAGAGCTGTCGAATTGAGTGCCATCGAGCAACCGGCCCTGGTAACGGACAACCACGGCCCCATCCGGCTTAGGCGAGGGCGCTTTGAGGTTGCCAGGCACAATTACCTTGTACTGCAATCCCGAGGCGGTTTTCTTCACGCCCTTTTCAGCGGCATTCCTGGCGAGAAATTCCTTAGCCGCCGACTCGTTACGGGCGTAAATATCCGCATTCATCGCCTTCACGAACCGCATCACGATACGGGTGTCTTCTGTGGTGGTGGTTTTTCCCGCCAAGCCGTCGCGCAGGCCGCGGGCCAGACTATCAATTGGGATTTCATTGGTGATTCCCAGGCGCGCCAACTGCTGGCCGAAGTTCACACCATATGTATAGCCGGCCAGATCGGCCGAGGGTGCGGCGTCCTGGTCGGCGGCGCCGGTATCGTAGGCTTGGGAGGCGGCGCCCAACAAGGTGATAAATGTACCCAGGGCTATCACGCTACATCGTCGGCTTGAGGTATTCATCCGCCAAGCTTACGAGGCCCATGTTGCCGTTTTTTTAAATCCTCGCTTGAAGACTGCCGCACGCTGGGATGTCATCGCTTCGTAACCCAAGCTTCTGCCGTGCAGCCTATGATCGCCCTCCTGACGTGATCACGTACTCCTCATTCGTTTCACGATGGGCGGCCTACAGGGCGCGTTGCCGCGCACCCGCGCTCGTGACAGGCGCCTGCGCATTGCTGCTCCTCGTGGAACTGATACACACGGGCATTGTCCTGTCGAGCGTGCATTCTGAAGCATCGCCGGCCGCAAAAGCAGGCGCATCGCCGATCATGGGCGTCGATGCACAGCGCATCGTCTCGGCACATCTCTTTGGGACGGCCAATCCGCCGATTGCGCCTCGCGAAGAGCGCACGGCATCTGCAAATCTGTCACTGGACGGAACAATCGCTACGCACGACCCGAGGCATGGCATGGCGATCATCGGCGGCGAGCTGCCAACCAAAGTGTACTCGGTAGGCGATGCCGTGGGCGGCACCACACTTTATTCTGTGTTTCCCGACCATGTAATCCTTGATCGGTCCGGTGCATTCGAGACCCTTCGGCTGTTGCGGGCGGGCGGGATAGGGCATCTCAATGGCACAAAGCAGGCGAGCCTGGCCGCGGAACGGCCCGCGATATATGTCGATAATCGCGGCCGCACGGTCGACAAGCCCCCCGGCAGACTTGAAAAGCTCATTCGCACCGTCGGGTCACGCGATGATCGCACGGGAAAAATGCGTGGCTTTCTGGTTTATCCCGTGGGCAGCGGCGCTCCGCTTCGCATCCTTGGACTCGTTCCGGCCGATCTCATTACAGAAATCAATGGCACACCGCTTGATGACCCGAAGCGCAGTCAGGAACTCCTTGATCAAGTCCAGTCTGCGGGAGCGGTCAGTGTCACCGTCGAGCGGCAGAATCAGAAGCTCAGTCTGGTGCTAAACGTAGAAGCCGCAGTGGCAGAATTGCCGCCCGACTCCCCCCCGCTGCTATAGGAGGACTGAACAAGACCTTCACTATCCTGCAAACCTCCCGGCTGCTCCGCTACTTCGGTGGTGCATCCAATTGATCGAGCGCTCGCGCGCGAAAGTCATCGGCAAGATTCTCATTTTGGATACGCTTGAGTCGGGTAAACGGTTCGGCGGCCGCGATTCGCGACCACATTCCTTGGCTATCCAGCCGTTCCAACACCTCGCCATTGAGCTTGTAGAGTGCGGCGTTGTGCGCGCTGCAGATGCCAAGTTGTCGATCGCGGTTCGCCAAAAGCTGCTGAGCCGCGGCTCGCTCTGTCTCAGCGTCGTGCAAGCTTTGAGCCGTTTCGCGAAATTTGCCGATCAGCTGCTCTAGTTTGCCCTTGGCCTGATTGAGCTCCTGATCGGTCGATTCGCGCTGGGCGTTACTTTGCGCCAACTGGCTACCGACGCCCTTCACGCGATCATCCAGATCCTTGTGGGCTTTCTTGAGCGTCTCCATATCCTTGCGTGTCTGCTCCAGATCCTTCTTGAGCTGGGCATTTTCCGCGTCGACTCGAGCCTTCTCGCCGGTGACTTGCTGCAGCTGCAATTGCAGCTGCGAGCTCGCCGCACTGCCGCCGCTGCGCGCCACTTGCGCGCGCAGCGCCATCGGTAGCGCGCAAACTATCATTGACGCCGCAATTGCAGTGCGAATGCCGTCCATGACGCGCTCCCAGTTAGAATTGGCCATTGAGATCGAGCTGCAATACATCGATCAGCAGCGGCGGCCCATCAATGGCTGTCGCCGACATGTACTTGAGGCGCGCCCAGACGCGAGGGTTTACGGAATAATCAAACGTCAACGTGTAACCCTTGGCGTCGGTACCGCCAAGGTGGAAATCCTCGTCGTTAAATGCGTCTACGACGGCATCGCGCTGCAAATACCGATAGCCCGCCGACGCCCGCCAGGTGTAGGGTGCGCCGAAGCGGAATGAACCGAATCCCACCGTGGCTTCGTATCCGGCCGTCCGGCCCGCGACATAGCTGCCGGTGCGCAACAGCACATCATTGGCATTGAACCCTATATTCTTGACAGCATTGGCGCTCACGCTGACACCATAGCTCGAAAAGGCGTGCCAATCTGCGATCGCAATCAGATCAACAATGCGGTAGTTGGCCGCCAGTGCGAACAGGTTGACGTTCGGATTCACTGAATTGCTTATGTCGTAGACAGTGTTGCCTTTCTGAAAAAGTAACGGGGCGGTGTAATTGAGAAAGGTGCTCTCGGGCGAATTTCTCTGTCCTGTCGTGTGGACATAGTCATAGTAAGCCGCGCCCAGGCGCAGGCGCGAGTCACTTTCCGCTTCGAAGTCTGCGCCGATCTGACCGCCGAGTAGCCACTTGTCTTGCGAGGAAGGCGTCTGAGACTGCAAGGGGAAGACGCCGACTGTGGCAAACACATCCTTGCGATGCGCATTGTCGGTGCCAAGATTGAGCCTGTAATTCGAACTCACTCCCTCGAAGGTAAGGTCGTTGTACCATTCCATGTTGGTGCTAAGCCAAGGGTTGCCAAACCGCCCGGCCTGCGTAGTGAAGCGCTGCGCGCCGCTTGAGGTGCTGCCGCTCCACGACAACCATCCCTGATCGACCGCGATTTGATAACCCCGGCCATAGGTGCCGAGCGTCTGGTTGGTGCTTACAAAAATCTCACCACCGGAGCCCGTAGCCAACCGCATGCCAAGGCCGAAGCCATTGCCCAGGTTCGTGTCGAAGCCGAACCGCAGTCTCACGCGCAGGCGATCGACGTCCTCGGTGGTGTTCAAATAAGCATTGGCGCCCGCATTGACGATACCGCCGGCCGCGTTGACTTGATTGAAGTCAAGATAGCTGAACGTGGCGTTATTGCGTGCGAAATCGTCGGCTTCGCCACGCACACGGACGTCCCCGGTCCATTGCATGCGCTGCACCCACTCGGGAAGCGCAGATCGCACGTTCTGTGGAGACAATTGCGCGGCGACCTGTCGTTGTACGTCGGGCGCGAGTTGCTGGACCACCTGCTTGCCGATCTCGTCCTTGACGATTTGCGGTACATACGGCACCCGCACCGCGCCCTTATCCTGGTCCTCTTGGGCCTTTTGCTGCGCCACATTGGCGGCCACCTCGGCTTCGGCCTTCACCTTGGCGTCGGCGATCATTTTTTCGGCCTGCTCGCGCGTCAGCACACCTTTGTCAACCAGCGCTTTAACGAGATTGATCACAGTATCGCGCAGCTCCAGGAGACGCTGTTGCTCTGCAACGGTGTCGGCCCAAACTGTCTGGCCCATACCCAAGGCAGACAACAGCGCCAACAAGCGCATATTCAATCGCACGGGCATACCGCGCTTAGCGAGTTCCGCATATCCCTTCCCATGCTTTTCGATTTTCTGTGATGACGCGTTCCGAGCGCGGAAGACAGCGCAAACCCGTTAGGATTTTGGCTGCGATCTCGCGCTGTTGGCGGCACGCAACTTCTCGGCTGTTGCCGATGTCAGCAACTTATTCAACTGTGCGGACGTGATCGTGCCGCTCACTCGCTGTCCAGTCTCCAGTATCTCCACCGGCGTGCTCGCAATCTTGTTCGCGCGCCCGAAGGCCAAGAGATCATCGAGCGGATCGCGCAGGCACTCTGATTTGGATGGCGTGGGGGCTTGATCCAGTATCATCCAGTCGTGCCAGGCAACGCTTCTATCTTCGGCGCACCAAATCGCATGTGCCTTGTTGCGCGCGTCGGGATGCAGCGATGTCAACGGATACAAAAAAGTGTAAATCGTAATATCGGTCAATCCCGCCAACTCTTTTTCAAGGTTGTGGCAATAAGGACAGTCCGGATCTGCAAAAACAGCGATCGTGCGCGCGCCGTTGCCGCGGACGGTCTTAATGGCCTTCTCCAGCGGCAGTGACTCGAATTTGACGGCATCACGATCGTCCAATGCTTGCTTGGACAGATCGTTCTTCGTGGCAGTGGCGATCAGGGGACCTCCGAACAGGTATTGCCCCGTCCGGTCCACGTAAACCACCGCATCCGCGGAAAACACCTGATATACACCGGGAACCGGCGAGGGACGAACGTCGGTGACCTGAACTTCAGGATATGAAGTTGCGAGCGCCTTCTTGATGATATCGGTGTCCTGGCCTTGCGCCGACCGCGCGAAGCCTGACAACACACAGATCACAATCGCGGCGTCGCGGATTGCTGAAAGCTGCAAGTATTTCATACTAAACCCCAACATCGAATGGCGAGGGCGGGAAAGTGTATGGAGCGAATGTGACAGGAAGATGAGTTCGCGGCGACGACGTTACTTGTGGTTGCGTTTCAAGCAATCAAGATCGGCGGGTTTGCATACCTCTTCGCCAAAACCCTCGATGAACACATCCAGCCATCCGAGCGCCGCCGCCGCCAATGGCGCGGCCCCCGCCGCCTGTGCGGTATTCTCCACCGAGCTGGAGGCCACTGTCGCCGCGCTATTTGACACCGAAGCTGCCCCTGACAGTGAAGCGCCGATGCCGCTGACCTCGGGCGGAACTCCGGTGGCCGTACCGCCAAAGTTAATATTGGTGGCGCCGATGACGTGCTGTGCGGCTATATTGATGTTGCCGGCTGAACCAATGCCGGCATCGCCGGCGTTGACGAAACCCACGGGCGCGATCAGGTTGACGTCTCCTGCGGGTACGCCTGGTTCCGATTGGATCGTGCGAATGCCGCTGCCTGCCACGGCGCCGGCAAAATTCAGGGTGACGTTCCCATTAGCATCGACCTGGATGGAAGGCGGCGGGGCCGATATGGAAGTCTTTGCGCCGTTGCCCGCGTCAATGTTCCCGAGCGTCGACCAGATGGCTATATCACCGCCACCCAGTGTGAAGACCCGCGACTGATCCACCGCCACACTGCCCAAGGAGTAGATGTCCACATCGCCGGAACCGACGGCTACAATGCCGAGATCAGAGGGCGGCTTTGAGAGGCCGGCGATCGAAAAATTTGCCGGCGGCGAGGCGAGACCCACGTCTATCTCGCCGCCGGGTACCAGCAGGGAGATCGAACCGCCGTTCAACGTGTAGATGCGGCTGTATCCCATCGTGAGGTCTCCCGCGTAGGGAGAGTTCTGCGTGCGGCTGCCCGGAAACAAGCTGTCGATGGCGGCATACCCCAGCCCGAAGCCGAGCGATGGGGACTGATTCGCCTGCTGTCCCGATACCACCAATTGATCAAAAAACACCTTCTCGATCAGAGGCAGCTGCTCTGCCACACTGAGTCCCCGAAACGCTTGCTCAGCAGTGGAGAAAGAAAGCGCGACTTGGTCGGTGCTCTGTTCCACATAGTTCACCAACATTGTCTGATAGGTTTTGGAGGGAGCGATCACCTTCGCCAAAAAATCGCTCGAATTATTGGCGGCGGCCACGCCAATCGGCGCTCCAAGTCCCGCCAAGACGGAAATCGACGCGCCATTCGCATAGGCAAGATTCGAATTGAGAATATTGCCATATGTGGTGATTCCGGCGGAATCGCCCAGGTTGACGGTGCCACCGGCGATAATCAGCAGATTGCCCGGACCAGCAACATCGATGCCCTTGGTGCTATCGGCGGGCGTGTATTCAATATTTCGGCCGGCAGATATGATAGTTGCATCGGTGGGATTCAAGTTCTGTCCGTTCACGACCGTCGAGACGATGTCCCTGCCGGCCGTGATCTCGGCTTGCTTCGGAAAAGCCAGCTGGATGTTATTAATGTCGCGCCCGGCTGAAATCAAGGCAGGCGTAGGGTCATTTTGGTGCACACTTCCACCCGTGTATGACAGGGCGGCAATGTTGGACACGGATGAGAAGTCCGACGGCGCGTCGGCACTCGCGACAGTGGCAATCGTTTGATCGCTCATGCCAATCAGCGCACCGGCGGAAACGATGTCGCGGGCTGCATAGATGCTCAACTGTCCCACGGCGGATGGCAAGTTCTGGCTTGTGGACACAAGATTCACATCGGAACCGAACGCGGCGAAGTCCATGGTCGGCGGCGCGGATTGGAAGACACCGGCGTCGCTCTGAAAAGTTGCGGCCGTCCCCAGGTAAGCCGTATCACGCGACAAATTGGTATCGTAGGTGATGGACCCGCCGCGACTCTGCAGAGCGAGCGTGGAATTAGGTTCGTAGCGAAAGTAAAAAATCTGGTCCGAATTGTTGCCCGGAACTAAGGCAGTCTCCGACACCATTCCCTGTAGCTGCACGTCACGCTGCGCGGATATATAGAACGAAGCATCTCCGGCCAACAGCAAGGTGTTAAGCGGATTACCGCGGGCATCTGTCATTGAACTCGAGAGTGCCCCGCCCGCCTCGATGCGGCCAATGCCTTTGCCGACGTAAAAAAGCCCACTGTCGACATCCCCGCCGGCATTTACGCTGAGTTCACCGCCTCCGAGCGCGATTGGAGTAACCCCGTCTGGCGCGAAGGTGCGGCTGTCGGCGACGGCGGCTGTGACATCGAGGACATTGCGGCCCGCATTGATGACGACGTCGCCGCCACCGAGCGCACCGATGTTCCACTTAAATGCCTGGAAATCGACGCCCCAAACCGCCGCGCCGTTGGCAATGGGCTGAAATCGTGGGTTCCACATATCCACGGCTTGCGTTACCGGCGCTCCCACCACATCTCGAGCGGCAACAAGGTCGATACTGCCGCCTCGGGTGGCGAAGGACAAAGGCACTCCGGTTGAGGTGTTCGTGGTGGAAGCCGCACCGGAAATGCCCCCGGTGTAGACAGTGGCGCCGAGACCAAACACTATGTCCTGAGCCGAGGTCAGTTTGATGCTGCCGCTACCCGTGCGCACGATCGCTCCGGCGTTCAAATTGAGGTCGGACGCCGAGCTTGCGTTGACAGCGGTATCGGATGCTGAGCTGAAGTTCGCGCCTGCCACCAACGATAAGTTGGCAGACGGCGTGGATTGCACATCCAAATAGCCGGCGGAAGTATTGAATCCGTCGCTGAGCGTGCCGGTGAGCGTGAGTGCGCCGCCGGCGCGGATCGAGATGTCGGCCGGCTGGCCCGCAAAGCGCCACAGCCCGAAATCAACCGAGGGCAGACTGAGTGAGCCCGGTGTCGTAATGTCTGCATAGGGGCGCACCGCAACATTCGAGATTGAACCGAGGCCAAGCCGGTTCAAGATATTGGGCTGCGCCGCCGTCATGTATCCCGCGATGTTCGATTCAATCGCAGCGAAATCGGCGGCGGTGGCCTGGCCCTCGATCGACGACGGCAGGATTGGTTCCAGAACCACCAACCCGACTTTGCTCAGGTCGCTGGGTAAGGTAGCGATCGCTACATCGGAACCGGACACAGTGGGGGCCCGCACCTGCAGCATGCCACTGGCACCGGCGCCCTGCGCGGATACACGCGAGGCGGAATCGAACTGCACCACTCCGTCGACGGATGACAGTTCGATCAGACCTCCCAAGACACCGGTAGCTGTTCCGTCGGCCCGCAACTGTGCGGTTGCGGCGACGGACAATGAATTGTTGGCGTTCAAAGCAATGCTGCCGCCGCCTGCGGGGCTCGAGGCATCGATGTTGCCGGCGATGTCGATCGATCCGCTGTCGGCGGTCAGTTCCACGAGATGTGCGGTGATTGTGCTGCCGGCCGCGAGCACAAGATCCCCCGAGCCCACATCGATCGAACGCGTCTCATGAAATCCTCCCTGTTCCAGCGCATTGTTCAGGCTGCCAAAGTCCACCACCGAACCGGCTCTCAGCAAGAAAGACCCCGTGCGCTGTCCGTTCGCAGCGGCGCCGTCAAGCGTTCCGTCAATGTCCGCAGCACCACCGGCCAAGATCGATACTGTGCCGGCATTGGCTCCAACACCTCCGGCAACCGATAAGGGTACGCCTGCGGCCACGGACAGCGCGCCACCGGCCGTGAGGGTAATGGACCCGCCGTCAGAGCCATGCGGCGCGCCGGCGGGGCGCGCACCCGCCACATCGATTGCGGCGCCAGCGGTGAGCGAAAGCTGCTGCACGGCCTGAATTGTCACCTCGCCAGACGGCATGAGAATCTGTGTTCCGTCGGTCACCGTTTGGCCCTGGAGCGACAGGGATCCGCCGCTTTGCAGCCTCGCGGCGGCGTTGTTACTCGATTGCGCAGAAGGCGCCAACACGAGGTTGCCACCTGACGACAATTGTGTCTGAGCGCCGCTTTGCGCCGTGACCAGTGGTGTCAACACGCGCAAGTCGCCGGCGCTCGATAGCGATCCGTTACCGATGCCCACCAGCGCATCACTTGCATCGAGGGTGGTTGTAGCAAAACCGGATAGCGCTGTGTTGCCGGAGTCGACATCAATTTGTCGTGCGCTAAGATTCAAGGCACCCGAGCCCGCCTGCGGCGTTACTGCTGAGCTGCCGCCGGTGAGGCTGATCAGGGAGGCGGCAAAGCGCGAACTTGCCGCGCCGGCGTTGTTAGAGATACCGGGACTTTGGAAATCGATTTCATTGATGGAGGGATTCGCACCGTTTCCTATCAAAGTTACCGGCTGCAGGATGTTGATGGGATCAACGCTGGCAAAGCGCAAACTGCCCGCTGACTGCATCGCGCCCACCAGGCTGTTGTCCAGGACAAACCCGGTTGTTGCACTTCCTTGCGGACCGAATGTGATTGTGGAGGTGCCAAATGACCATTGGGCCCCTGGGCCCACGAGACTGCCGTCGGCCAATATGCCGCCGCCGGGTGCATCGAGAATGAGCGCACCTCGGCTGGCGACTGTGGCGCCGGATGAGATTTGGAGGGTTCCCGCAACAGCCGGAGTTCCGCTGCGCTCGGGTTGCCAGTCGGTCAGATCCGAAGCGGCCAGTATGACGGCACCCGCGCCGTTCCCCGAAAGCGGCATTGCGGTCGCCGCCGCCGTGGTCGCGGCGGGTTTTATCGTCGAATCGGCACTGGAAGGGGTAACGATAGAGGCGCCGGCGTCCACTTGTACGCTGCCGGTAGCTGCCAGTAGGACCTCATCCGCCGACAGATTGCTGCCGCTGGCGACCCGCACCGTGTCGGCGCCGACGCTGAAACTCCCGTTGGGGGTGCTTTGCACCCCTAACCACAGGCGACCGGCATTCCATTGTTGTAATACGTCGCTCGGCAGATGAACGAGTCCGGGCACACTCGCGCCGGTTCCGATCGATGGGTCAACTTCGATCTGAGGCGCGATGATCTCGACGGTGGCGCCCTCGCCTCCTGAGGCCGCAGCACCCTTGACCGACCCCAAGGCGTTCAGTGCCGTCTCGGCCGACAATACCAAGGTCCCTCCATCGGCAGGCAGCGCGGTCGCAGGGACATTGGTATTGGCTGGCGCGGCAAAGAAGCTCGAGGCATATGCACCGGTGTAATTCGACAGGCTTGTCGCGTAGCTACCCGGTTCGATGAGAAATCCGGTGGCGCGAGTATCGCCAATACCCGTGTTACCGTTTGTAAGGTAGCCAGAGACGATGGGAAAACCGTTCGCTGACTGACTTGTGGTTCCGGGCTGAAAATCCTGGGTGCCGCTCACCGCGGAGACGAGGAAAGCGCCGGGCAAAAGCGCGTAACGCGCCGGCAAGAGGGGATAAACACCAGCCGGCAAACCGCCTCCACCGCTCAAATAGATGCTCTCGTTCGGGGCAAGATTGGATCCTGCCCATGCCATTGGGTCGAACGGCGCCGTCCTGCCCACCAGAGACGGCAGGATGGCATAGAGACCCGGCGTCACCGTGTTGGACAGCACATCGCTGGTCCCGCCTGTCCCCGGCGTCCATTGGTAAGCATTCAGATCCCCGCCCCCCGACACATCAATGGTGGCGCCGGAAGCGAGCGTCACCTTGGCACCGCTGGCGGTGACTTGGCGGACCGGCAGCGCAGTGACCGCCGCCGGCACCAGCTGATTGGGACTCACCTGGTAGACCCAGGCTGTGCCATTTTGGACTTCGCCGAAGGGCAGCACGCTCGCGCTGCCGCTCACGGACGTCAGGCTTCCTGGCGCGAAGGTCAAATCATCCTTGGCGTTAAAGTTCAGCTGCCCAAAGGGTGCAAACAGCGTGCCAGCTTGAATGATGGTGTCGGCGTTCACAGCGAGTGAACCGTCTACCGACAAAGGGGTGCCACTCAGAGAGCCATTTTGAGTAAAGGCAACCGTGTTGTCGCGCCCTCCGCTTGCCGTGATGGTGTAGTTGACGGTGCTCGTGGGCACAATGCGCGCCGCATTGAGAGTCAAGTCTCCGGCGATCGACAGGGATCCGAGATTATTCGCATCGTTGAGCTCGCCGCGTAGCAGGATTTCGCCGCTGCTGGTGATGTTGGCAGTACCGACGCCTTGAAATGCGAGCGAACCGATCAAATCCACCGCAGCGCCGTTGAAAGTAATATTGCCGCTGCCCGGCAGCGCCAACTGCGGGGCGGTAAGCGTGTTTGCCGTACCCAAGGCAATGTACGGGGCGCTGATCCCAACCGGGGCTTGTGATTGCACCTCGATGGCGGGCGTGGTGAGTGTGACGCTGCGCGCGAGATCCAGTTGCGCGCCATTGGTGAAGGACACGGCGTTGTCCGCCACCAAGGCCAATGTGTCGATGCCGGAAGAAGCGAGTTGCGCCGTACCGAGCACGGCGCTACCGCTACTGCTGGAGAGCGCTTCGCTAAGCGGATTCGGTTGCACCGTGATGACAAGGGGCCTGTCCGGGAATCCGCCAACGGGCACCGCAAGCCGCGACAGCGTCAAATCCAGGCTACCTCCCGCCGCGCGGCCCGTGGTGCCGACACCCGCGTCGCCCAAGAAGCTGCCCAGCAGGGATATCGATTCAGGGGAGGCAACGGTCAACGAACCAGCGCTGCTCGCCACCGTTTGCCGCTGCGAACTGTTGGCACCGCTATACGGCAGATCGATCGGCGCCTGTGTGCCGGAAAAATTGATCAGCGATCCTGCATCGGTCAGAACGACACCGCGCGCCGCATTCAAGGTGACATCGCCGCCGGCGAGCACTTGCCCCACCAGCAAACCCGTGGTTTGCGGCTGATATACCGCAGTCCCGGCCACATTGATGCTGGCCTGTGAGCCGACCTCGAGCCGCAGGTCCGGCACAAACCCCGGGTCGAACGCCTCGGCGGGCGTCAAAATTTCGAGGCTTACGTGACCGGCTGGTGCGTTGATGGCGCCGTTGAACAAAAGATTACCGACGCTGGCGAGCGTCACCGAGGAGCCGGGATCGGCGTTTATCGAAGCATTTGTTCCCACGGTGAGATCACCGATTTCCGTCTGCGTAATGTTCCCGGGACTCGCCCGCAGTGTCAGCTGCGAGGGAGAGCGCAGATACCCAGGCAGCAAGCTCGGCGCCGCGAAGTCGGTCAGCGCCGAACCGGAAGCCTGTTGTGCTGCGGAGGGACCCAATTTCAGTGTGCGGGTCACAAGGTCGATGGTCGTTTGCGGCAGCACCGTCAGTATGTCGTGCGTCAGGCCGGAGTTCGAGGCAGGCCCATCGGCCGTCAAGGAAAACTTCGAAAAGCCAAAATCAGAGAACAGTGACGCATCGATCTTGAACATCGAAATGGCGTTAGGATCGGAACTGATGCTTTGTGCGCCACTCCAAGATGACCCGCCCGATCCGATCTGCAGACGCGGCACCTCCAAGGTAAACGAGCCGCCGAGCGCGCCCTGCACGCCAAAGCCTTGCAGCGCATCTCCTTGTCCGAGCTGCACGGTACCGCCCGGAGAACCGATAAGAGCAACAGCCCCGCCCTGGCCGCCGCTCAGTTTGCCGCCGCGCTGCAATTGCGCACCGCCATTGGCAAGCAGCTCCACCGCGTTGCCGAGGCTTAAAGTGCCTTGGAATACGTTCTGGTTGAGCTGCACTGAGCCTGCATCTATAAGCGCGAGGCCGGTAGGCGGCCGATCAATCGATGTCAGCAAATCGTTGGTCCACATACCGCTGACATCGAACTTGACGCCGTCGCCGACGAAGAGGCCGAGTCCTGAAGTGCCCTGAGGAGCATTGAGGCTCGGCGCTGAGGTAATCTCAATCGTACCCGCGGGCGCTTTGATGGACGAATCGATTTCGATGAGTGGCGCCAACAAGGCGATGGAGCCCCCCGCGGCCATGTCAATGGGCACACCGCTCGGCAGCGTGATCTTGTCATTGCTGGAAATCTGCAGATGCGTGAAGCCACCGGCCGTCAGCTGCGAACTTGATATTTCCACCGGCAAATCACTCGGCAAGGAAGCAGTGGAATCGACCACCACGATGGGCGTTGTGTTCACCAATTCCACCGCCGGGGCACGATAGTCTGGAAAGGCGGCGTTGGTAGGTGTGCTGGTGCCAATCGTGAAGGTGCCACCGGATGCAACATCGCTTCCGCTGCGCTGGTAAATGCCATTGACCGCGTGACCGACAAAATTGCCGTCCAAAATCAGACTCGATCCCAACACTTGAATTGAGCCAGCCGATGCGCCTTGCACATACCCCGGATCGTAGTGCGCGATCCCGGGCGTCGGGATCAGACTGATGACCCCAAACTCGTTTGAAACCGAGCGGTAGTTGGGATTGACGACGCCCACGTAATTCTGGTCAGGGCTGGCGTTGCCTATATCGACCGTGGCCCCGTCAGACTCAATGAGGCGGCTGGTCTGCATGACTTCGGGCGTGTAGGTGACTGCGCCGCCAGAAACGTCGAGTTTTGAGCCGGCGGCCACCACCACATCGCCACCCGAGTCGAGGACAATCGAACCTCCGGAGGTGGTGCGCTGCAGGACGTTGCGCTGAATGAGTGCTATATCGCCGGCCACATTGGCCAGCGGCGTGCCCACCCGCGAATCGATGATGACGGTCTGACCGCGCAGCGGCCCATCGCGCTGCAGAGGGTCGTCCGCCAGTTCACTGCCGCGAAGCTGAACGCTGATTAGGTTGGATGTCACCGGCACCGATGCCTCGCTGCCCGAGACATCGATGGTTGCGCCAGAATCGATGCGCAGATGCGCCGCGGGATCCGCTGTCGCCGACGCATTCTGTGCACTGGGATCGGAGCTTGTAGTGATGCTCACCTTGCCGGATGGCGCAAAGACGGTGCTGCCGCCCGACAAATCGACGGTCTGCCCGGCGAGCGTGATGGTGGATTGCGGTTGCGCTTGCTGATCTACGGCTGTGGCAGTCGAAGCGATGTCGGGCAGAACTGAGGTCTGGCTCTGTGGACCGAGCGTAAGAGTGCCGCCGCGAGAAGGAAACAATTCAAGGGTTCCCAGAACCGATTGCACGTTGACCGTGTCGCGTGCCAATAATCGAATCGATCCATTTTCGCTGACGCTGGTGGTGGCGGAGATGCGGCCTTGCTGATTGACAGCGAGCCCCACCAGGGTCGCATTGCCTTCGGCCACCGCGATGCTGCCTTGCGCTTGATTTTGCGCCAGACCGCCGCCATCGACCTCCACTACCAGACCGCGCAGGCCGGGATCCGTGCTCGCCTGAATGAACACCGACTGGCCGGCAGACAGTATGACTTGACCGTCTGGGGCGCTCAGCGTACCGCCATTGATCACGCTGCCACCGGCCAGAAACAGTCTCGATCCTTCGGCGGCAGTTAGCTGCGCGCCGGGCTCGACCAACACCTCCCCGCTCGACGATTGCCCCGTCGCCGCTGCGAGGGCGGGCAAACTGTTCTGTATCGGCGCCAACAACCCCCCGCTTAGCGGCCCGGTCAGTGACAAGGTGGAGGCCAATAAGCCGCCCACGTTTACCCGCGCCGTGGAGCCGAAGATGATGCCGTTTTGATTTACCAGGTAGATCTGGCCATTGGCTTGGACCAGACCGAGGATTTGGCTCGGGCTCGCCTGAAAGATCTGATTCAGGGCCAGGGCGGCGGCATTGGGTTGTTTGAAGATCACCTTGCCGTCGGCGCTGACATTGAAACTCGCCCAGTTGAGAATGGCCTGTTCGCTGGTTTGATTGATTGTCAGCGTGTTACCCACTTCGGTCGCCGTGGCTTGACCTGCACCGACGAACGAGGCGGGTGCGTTTGGTCCGCAAGAGCCTGCGGTGCAGACGATAGGAAGCTGAGCGGCAGTTCCAGCCGGACTCAGCGATGCCAACAACAGCGATTGGATCGCCACGGTTCCGCGAAGCCGGTTAACTGGAATGCGCATGGTCATAGCGATCCTCGTATGACAAATAACAGCATGGGTGAGCCTTTAAGGGTGCGTGACCCATCGATTAGCGGGTAAGCCCACGTCAACGCGCCGTATAAGCGCGAACCGCCGTCCATTTTCAGACCCAGCCCCCAGCTGCGCAGGTCCGAGTGCCGAGGCTGGTCGGCCAAGGGATCGAGAGTGAAGTCACGCGCGAGATCGTAGAAGGCAAACTCGTCGAAGCGTAATCGGCCACTCAACAGAACGAGAGGCGGGGCTCCCAATTGGAGCGAGCCGCGCAGTGCGCTGTCGCCGAGTTCCTCAGCTTCGAGGTAACCGCGCACCGAGAAGGCGCCGCCAATCGCCATCTGCTCGTTGCTGATGAGAGGATCGACGGCATATTGGCCGCTCAAGCGCAAGGCCGCGCTGAATTGGGCGGGCAGCAGCCATGTCAAGCCGCCCTCGGAGCGGATGTAGAAATAATTCGGCAGCGCCCCATAACGCTTGTCCGCAAATTGGTCAGCATTGTAGGGCGCGCGCGAAAATCCAAAGTTAAGCGACGTGGTCCAATCCGCTTGCAATTTCGCTGCATTGCGGGCACCGGAATACGCTGCCGAGAGGCTGATGTAATCGATCGGAGTATTAAGGCCACTGCCGGAGCTGACGTTGATGCTTTGGCTGAAGGATTTGTAGTCCGCCTCCAATGCAATACTCTGAGCCGAATCGCTCACCGGCAGCGGGTTCATCCAGCGCAATCCGTAAACCGACCCCGTACCCAAGACTCCCAGGGTGCCGACGGTAGAGACTGCGCTCTTCGAGTCAACGTATAAAAACGAAAGCCCGGATCCCGCGGAACCCAGTCGCAGAGTGTAGTTACCGGCGAACACGTGAGACTCACGCGGCGACTCGGGCGTCGCCTGGTATTGAAACGACAGGCTGTCGAGCCGGCCGAACAAATTGTCGTAGCTGGCTTGTATCAATGCGCGCAAGTGCGTGGTATCGGCGGTGCGCTGATTGTTGAGTTCGACGCTGCCGTGCAACGGCAGGTGATCCTCGACTCGCAGCGCAAGATCGACGGTAGCTGGCTCCGTGCCCGCTTTGAGCACCGGCACCACCGTGCGGTCCCGCGTCTGGGCGTTAAGCGCCGTCAATTCGCGTTGCAATTCCGGAAGATCCGGCACCGTTCCACTTTTGGCGGCCGGTACCTCGGCCAGAATTTGCCGCCCGGAGAAGTACTTGGCTCCGGTGACGCGCACCTGATGTAAGCGGGCTTCGCTGACGCGTAGACGTACGATGCCATCATCAACCGACTGTTCGGGAATATCCACAAACACGGTGCCAAAGCCATGATCATGATAGGTGCGCTCGAGTGCGGCTCGAGCCGCCTCGACATCGGCCATGTGTTTGGTCGGCCCCGTAAAAGGATACACTGCGGCTTCGACGGTGCGCGCATCGAGCGCCGTGTTGCCAAGCACCCGTAGCTCGAGCACATCGAAGGGATTGGTTGATGCTGCAGTGGCGGGTGCGTCGTTTGCGAGACATGGATATTGCGCCGCAAAGAGGGTAAATCCGAGAGTCAGTAGCGCACTCTTCAAGTTCGTTCGGGTTGGCTTGGTACCCAACGATGCCGGCATTAGTTGCATCCCAAAATTAAAAAAGAGCCGCTACCAGGCAGCGGCTCGTGTTTTTCTCGTTCGGACTGGCCGACGCCCATCCTTGGGCGTCGGCAGCCGTACTAACCCAAGTCTAGTTGGTGAGCAGAATCGCGCAGGCCGACTTGTTCTTCACCGTGTTCTTCCACACCGCGACCGGCGCAGAAGGGTTGGCGGTATTGGCAGCAAAGGTCGGACTCGCATTGATCCCGTCCTGCAACGCAAATGCCACTTGCGGTGAGGCCGAGGTCCACACGCCAGCCGTCAGTGTGCCCGGTTCCTTGGGCAGCACACCGCGTGATGGCACCTTGGCATCGGCGATGAGTGAAGTGGCGATGGCTTGAGCGACCGTGTTGGTCGGTTGGTTGGCGGCCGTGTTGTTGAACACCCACGTCTCACTGGCATACCGATAGGCACCCTGTGCTGCGTTGTGCGCATTGGCCTGAACATTATCGATGTTGATAATGTTGTAGCCGCCGCTATTCGCCGCCAACGACAGTATGCCGATAGACACGCCGGGGTAGGCTGCCAAGCAGGACTTGACGTCATTGCTCGAGAAGTTTTCGATGGGATTGACCTGATAGCTGACACCGCTGAAGGCCGCGATCGTCTGATCGAGGTTCAAAGTGTTTGCACCTTGCGCCGAATCGGCGGTGGAGACAAAGCGCGAAGGGCCGCCCGATGCTGTGCCGGTGAAGTCCACTCCATTATTGCCGCCGCATTCGGTTTGAGTAAAATACAGGCTTGAGGTGACCTGGGTGCCCGAACCGTGATCGCGCCGGCACACCACAATGCTTCCGCCACTGCCGACTTCCGGAACTTGAGCCCAGGTCTTGAGCTGCCCCGTAAAGATGGCCCGCAGCGTCTGCGTTGACAGATTGGTAATGGTATTGCCGGGAGCGGCCGTGTTGTTGACGGCTACGGTGAACACTTCACCATTGACCTCGCCCCAGCTGGTTTCCACTGCCTGCAGCTGCGCCAGAGTTGGAAATCCCGCCGCGCCAGCAGACAGGACGCTGATCACGTTGCTGGGACCGGTGCCATCCGGTGCGTTGACGAGACCATCGCCGACTGGCCAGTTGTCCGTGCTCGCCCAGAGGATGGGCTCCCAGTCTGATACGCCAATGTCGATGCCCGTGGGCGCCGAAAGACAGGCCGTGGCAGTGTCCTGATCACGGCTGTAACCTGTGACGCCCGCGCAGGTCACCGATCCGCGACCACGGGTCGAGGACGATGAGCCGCTGATGAAGGGCGCGATGCCCCATACCGAACCGAACTCCGCCTCGTAGTTCAATGTAACGGTGTCGGTGGCGATGAGGCCGCCGGGCAGCGAAGGCGGCGTTGCACCGCGATTCGCAGAAATCGTGCAGGTCAGGGAATGCAAGTCCGGCACGGCGGGGTTGAGGGCGGGGGTGGTTTTAATGAGCGTACAAACGGTGACTCCGCCGGCATCGGTGACACTGCCATAGGTTCCCGTGGCGATCGCCTCGAGGTCGCTCTCCCAGAAGGTGCGTTGCGCGCTGGCACCGGAGGCGTGCAGCGTGTACGGCGTGGCCTGAGCCACCGTGCAAGCGGTACTCGCGATCGCGGCGGACACCGCGGTGCGAATCAGCAAATTCTTCATATCAATATCTCCAAGTTTAAGAATGCAGTTGGATCAGGCAATCGCGATGCGGCGCCGGCCGATGCCGAACAACCCAAGCACGCCGCTGCCGAGCAGCCAGATTGCCGCGGGTAGCGGGACGGTTGAGCCGCTGCCTGAGGAGATGCCGCTGATCACACCGCCCAAGCTCACCGTAATGGCATTGGCAGCGGCGTAGAAATTCGAGTCACCGCCGGTCGAGGCCAGTTCGTACAGATACATGGACGAGCCAAGCGCATTGACGCTGACGCCACCGACGGCGCCCGAGGCCTGAAAGCCGTTACCGGTGGTGCCGCCATAGGGGGTGTTGGTACCCGAATTGACCGAGGAGAAGAAGCTGTTCACGGTTTGAGCGGAACCTGCCGTGTTGGTTGAAGTGGGCTCGTTTAGATATACCTGGCTCGCACGCGAACCAGCAGTGGCTGTGCCGGACACCGCATCCGCCTGCACCTGGGCCGGTGATCCGGTGAGGGTGGCAACGATGCGCGCCTGGCCGGCATTGGTCGAACCATCACCGGTGCCCGCAGCCTCGACGCCCCATACGAAGGTGCCGCCCGAGTTGGTCGAGAGAAAGCTGGCGAGTGCCGCATCCACGCCGTTGCTGGCGATCACGGAGCTCGAGACTGTGGGATTGTTGATCGTTCCCACGGTTCCTGCAGCGGAACCAAACAAGCTGTAGGCCACGCCATCACTGGCGACACCTGCGACCGTCTTGCCCAGGCTGTCTACGTTGACGCCCAAATCCTGTATGAATTGCGCGTTGTTCGCCGTATCGGTAACGAACAGAATCAAATCACTGCCGCCAGTGGCAGTCGGCAGCACATTGATTGTCGCGGCGTTTGCGCCCGCCGCGGCCAATGCCGTACCGGCTAAGATCAATTGAGTAATCGTCTTCATGCGAGAGTTCCCCTAGTGATTAAAAGGCTAAAACTTTGCTCCCTGCCTAAGGCAGAAAAACTGGCTCAAGCGTCGTCAATGATCTCGGAAGCGGCCGTTGTCTCTCTTGGGCCCGCTTGCAAGCAAACGCGTCACGCTTTTATCGTGCGCCATGCTGAGGGCAATGCATTGCTTGGGGGTGAATGAAGTATGAAGCTTTCATAACTTCGCTTCATGAAAGACTCGACGTGTCGAACCGTCTCTATACGAATGTCATACAGTTGTTAGCCGCGCGAGACGAGTTTCAAAGTAATGGGCTGCGGCATTTCCAACGGCGGTGCCTCCCGGACGTGGGAAGCATGCGTCAAGGCCTGCTCGATCGCTCCGTCGAGATCCTTGTTCCCCGTTGAGTCACTGAGGGCGGCGCGCTCCACGCGGCCATCGGCGCCTATCCAGACTTTGACGTTGACGCTGTACTTGCTGCGTTTGATCCGATCGACACTGGAGAGCGCATCGAGAACCACCTCTTTGACAAGCCCCGCATAAAACACGAAGGGACCGGTTCCCGAACCCAGAATGTCGCGACCGCCCGCGTGTCCAATGAGTCCGAAGCTATCGCCGCCTGCCGTGCCCTCCGCGTCTAGTCCCAATTGGGCACTCTCCGGCGCCTGTTCCACCGGCTTCTCCTCCGGCGTTTCTTGAGGAATCGGTTCGGGGACTTTTTCGGGCGGCGGTGGCGGCGGCTCGGGAGGCGGCTCCGGCGGTCGGATGATTTTCACGACGACCGGCACCTGGCGCTTTTCGGACGCAGGTTTGCTGGCCACCAAGGCGCGCAAGTACCACACGAGCGGGATTGATACCGCGATAACCGCCAGCGCGACCAGCGCCGGCAGCCAACTACGCTTGGAGGTGGCCTCAACATCCGGCTTCTGCATGGGGTTACTTGACCAGTCGCTGCGTGACCAAGCCCAATTGGGTGATATCCAATCTTCCCATCAGATCCAGCACATCCACGACCTTTTGATACTGGATGGTGGAATCGGCCTTGACGATGACCGGCAAGCTTGGGTCCTGCGCCTTGTACTGCCGCAACAGGTTTTCCAGCTCCGCCATTGTCACCGGATAGGCGTCGAGATAAATCGTGCCGTCCGTCGTGATTGAAATCGCCTTGGTTTTCGGCTTGGCAATCGATGGAGTCGAGCTCGCCTTGGGCAAGTTGACCGTAATACCTTGGACGGAAGCGGTGGTCATGATGATGAATATGACCAGCAATACATAGGCGAGATCCAGCATTGGGGTGATGTTGATTTCGTCGTAGACGTCTTGCTCTTCGCCTGAACCGGACATTCAAATCTCCTTCAGGCCGCGTAGTACTCGGCAATTCGAGTAACAAACTCATCGACGAAAACGCGCATGTCGGCGTTGATCTCCTTGATACGCGTGTTGAGCCAGTTGTAGCCAAATAGCGCCGGGATCGCCACGCCCAACCCCGCAACCGTAGCCACCAGCGCTGCGGCAATACCAGGTGCAATTGAGTTGACGTTGACATCCCCGCTGGCGGCGATCGCCGCAAAGGTGATCATGACGCCGACCACGGTTCCTAACAGTCCCAGGAAGGGGCCCCCAGCGATCGCAATGGTCAGCAACACCATGCCCCTGGACAGCTTTTGCGTCATGCGCACTTGTGTGGCATCCATTGTGGCCCGCAAAGCGTCGATAGCCTGGGGTGTCAGCGAACGCACGGCGCTTGCGCCCGCGGATTTTGCGCCGACCCGAGCCGTCATTTCCACGATGCCGCGATGATAAAGCTGGTAGGTCGTCGAGATTCGATAGCGTTGCGCGCTGGAGACCATGTTCGGCATGAAGGAAGAGCCGGCGGGAACTGTCGTCGAGTCAGAGTCGGCGCCTTCATCCAGGGCGGCCGGATCGCCGCGAAGCTTTTCGAATTCGCGAAGGAAATGCGAGTTGCCGCTGCTGACGCGCGCCAGATAGATCGCCTTGCTTATCATCACAAGAATCGCGATGACGAACATAACGGCCAGAATGCCGATGACGACCCATCCATCCGCCGTTACATTCTGCAAGGTTACTTTAAAATATGAGACCTTCTGGGCCTCGCGCTGCGCGTCACCCCCATAGGCAACCATGGGTGCTTCGGCGCCCTGGCTGCGCGCGCCGGCGGCAATCCAGTCGGCGGAACGGCCAATGTTGGAAAACTGCACCTCGTCCATTTCCCCGGTGAAGCCGTGGTCGTTGGCGCGCGCCGATCCGATGGTCATTTGGCCGCCGATTTCCGGCGCCTGCACGGCCGCACTGGCTGCAACGGCCCCATCCACGTACACGATCAGTTTGCCGTTGGAGTAGCTCGCGGCCAGGTGGTGCCATTGGCTGGTGCTCAAATCGCTATTCGACACCGCCTCGCCTTTGCCGGCCGAGCTGGTCAGTCGCGCGAACACCTTCGCGCCGCGCACGCCGACCACCCACTCCGCAGTCTGATCCTGCAGAGCCAGTATGTAGGCGTCATTTTGCGCCACATCGAATCGTACCCAGGCCGACATGGTTGCGCCCGCCGCCGGTATCAGTCGCAGCGAACTGCTAGCGGGGATGCTGACGGATTGCGAGCCTCCAAATTTCAAACCTGCGGCGATGAGAGACGCCGGCGCCGGTTCGGCCGTGGAGGCACTGGGATTGTTGGCATTGGCGGTAGCGTCGAGCGGCGCAGCGTCCCCAAAATGCAAATCGAGCGCTTGATTCTTATCATAGGTCCCAGCCGCATCGCCGGCGGCGACCGCTTTGGGGTTACCGTAGTACAGATAAATCTTTTGACTGTTTGAGGCTCCGGCGATGTGCGGCACCCGCACCCAAATGTAAGCCAGCTGATTTACGGCATCGAACTTCTCGATATGGAACTTCAACGGCGTTTTGTTATCGGCGTCGACGAATCGCAAATCGCTGCCGTCCGCCTTGGTATCGGCAAAATAGCCATAATTGCCTGCATGTAAGCGCAACAGCACCGGCACGTCCTCCAGACTGCCGGCGATATTCGCGCCCGTGGGCTTTAAATCGAAGCTGATTTCCTTGCGGAAATTCCACTCGTCGTTCCACCATGACTGCGCGTGACAAATCGTGGGCAAACATATCAGGGCCAGCAGAAGTATCCGTTTCACTTGTTACCCTCGCCGCGCTGCGGAAACGAACGTGATGCGGTGCGGCACACGGAGTTCCCTTGCGATCGCCAGCGTCGCCAGCAGTATCAGCGCCCAGAGTTCCATAGCACCGCCGCCGCCCGACTTTGATGCCGCCGGCGTCGTGGTCACGGTCACCGACTGGGTGGCCGACCCTCCGGTACCAGTACAGGTGAGCGTGTACATGGTGGTCGCGGCGACCGAAACACCGAGGCTGCCGGACCCCGCCGACTGGGGACCTGTGAAAGTGCCGCCGCTGCCCACGCAGGAACTCGCGTTGGTAGAGGTCCAGGTCAATGTGGATACCGCACCGGCGGTCACCGTGGTCGGCGAGGCGCTCAGCGTGACGGTGGGGGGTGTATTCACCATCGACACTGTATACATCCCATATTGCTGTTGCGCCGCCGGTGTGGCGATGAAGGTCAGCTGATAGGCACCGGGGGTCGCCTGGATGGGTATCGTTCCGCCTCCAATCACTTTGCCGATGACCACCCCGCCGCTCGATACCACCAGATCCAAATCCTGAAACTGGGCGGGGAACTTCAAGTCGGTCAGCGTGACATTGAGATCAGCCGATGCACCCAGGGTGATCGTCTGAGTGTCGAACAAGTCGGTCAAGCTGACCGCCTGAGTCTTATCGAACAGCAATTGCGGGGTGGCAGCGTTCGTCTGAACGTTGACATCGAACAGTCCGTTGCCCGAGGTCGGGCTGTTGGATGCGGCCAGCAGCACGGCCGGGCCCGCAGCAGGTGTGGTGATGTTGAGCGTCGTCGCCATGCTGGATTGCTGCAGTATCACGCCGTTCTGCGCGACGGCAAATTGCAGCGATGGCAGGGCCGCCGGAAACTGGAAGTCCGTGGCAGTCGCCTGATAAGTCCCCGCCGCAAGCGTGGGTGTTTCGAAGGCGAACGCCACCGCGCTGCCGTTGTTCACGGAGGCCGCCAGTTGCGCGACACTGGCCGAGGCGGAATTGAGGTCGACCTCGTAAGTTCCGGCGCCGCTGCCCGGGGTCGCGAAACTCCACAATTTGAGCACGCCTATCGGCGCCGCAATGGTTGCCGGGGTGGACGCGGCCGACAACGAGACGGAACCCAGCGCGCCGCCGCCGGCGGTAACCATTGCGTTACCCGTGGCGAGCGGCGTCGGAAAACTGAAGTCGGTAATTTTCAGGCTGAGCGATTGTGCGACGGTGCTGTTTACGAAGTGGGCAGGCGCTAACGTTCCGACTGGCAGACTGTCATTGAATAACGGTGCAACACCCGCGGGCCCCGTAATGCTGATGCCGTACAGACCGGCCTTTTGAGTTTGATCCGCCTGAGCGATTGCCAGCAGGGTGTAGGCGCCGGCATTGAGGTTGTAGGTGCTCCCCGAGGCAATCCCCAAAGCGACCGCCTGGCTGCCTTGGAACAAGGCCAAATTGGGTGCGACATTCAACGCGGCCGGAAACTGCTCGTCGGTGAAGGTCACCGTGTAAGTACCCGCGGTCGTTACGGTCAATACGATGTCCAGGGTGGAAACGGTCGGGTCTGCCTTCGCCGACGGCGCGGAAATATTGCCGGCGAGGGAGGCGTTTTGGATGCAATTGGAGGGGTCCGACGACGGCGCGACGCAAACCGTATAAGTTCCCACGCTGAAGCTACTGCCCGGCTCACCGAATACCCACAACTCGTACTGTCCCACCGCACCCTTCAAGGTGAAATTCGCCGAGGTGGCGGGCGATGCCAAGGATGCATTGCCGACGAGAGCGCCATTTTGAGTCACGACAACCGTTGCGGATGAGAGCGCGGCCGGTGATTGCAAATCCGTCAGCGTCACGACCAGATCCGCCGCGGTTTGAATGGTGAATTGCTCCTGAGTCGGAGCCGGTGTACCGTTCAATCCGACCAGGCGTGTGCTGGGCGGCAGCGGATCGGCCGCTTGCGCATGGCCGAGCAACGGTGATGCCAATGCCACCGCCAGCAGCCACTTTGGCAGCATTTGCATCATCGTCGATCTCCCTACGTTTAGCGTGTCTTAGGCGTTCAGCCTAGAACGCATCGATGACGAAACTGTGAATTCGCCTAGGTTTTTGGGAGCGCACCTGCCAACGGCAACTTTGCAAGCTTGTCGAGCGCCGCCTTCGCTTCCTCACGTCCCTGAAAATTGCTGCCGGAACTGACCGCCAAGGAAAGATTGTTCCGTGCCTCATCGCTGCTGCCCAACTGCGACTGGGCCATACCCAGGTGATAATGCGGCACCGGCTCCAAAGGTACTTTGGCCACAACGCGCTCCAACACCGGCACGGAGGCCGCCGCCTCGCCGTGCTTGTAGAGAACCCAGCCATAGGTGTCGAGAAAGGAGGGATTGCTGGATTGCGCGAAGCGCACGCTCAAGCTTTTTGCCCGATCGAGACTGGCTTGATCGGAACGCGAATTGGCGAGCAACATCGCAAGATTGTTGGCGGCAACCTCCGAATCAGGGTTTCTGCCCAAAATCTCCTCGTATTCCGCTATGGCCGCATCCGGCTTGCCCAGGCGCAGCCACAGCGTGGCCAGCTCGGTTGCAAGTGCATCCGGCTGCGCAACCACCGATTTGCCGCCACGCATGGTTTGCACGGCCGAATCGACTTGATTGGCGGCCAGTTGCGCGCCGGCCAGATCGCGATAGCCAATCCACCACTTGGGCGCGCGCGCTATGGCGGTGCGAAACGATTCCTGGGACTCGGCATTTTTCCCCAGCCGCAATAAGACTTCACCTTTCGCGTCGGGACCCATCGGGCTTTCAGGGAAGCGTTTGGACAAATCGTCCAGCCGCCGCAGTGCCTCATCGCCCCGCTTCGCATTTAGCAGCACCCGCACTTCGGACTGCAGAGACTCCAGCGCTTCGGGCTGGACATCCACCGCCGTCGCATACGCACGCACCGCGTCGTCGGTACGATGGTCCGCTTCGGCGACTTCGCCCTCATAGCGATAGCCGATAGCGGCCTTTGGGCGCGCGGCCACGATGCTTTCAGCGGACTCCCGGGCGCGCGCGTAATCCTTGGTGGTCATGCTGACGCGAAATTGAAGATCCTGCGCTTCCAAATTGTCGGGATGGGCCTTGATCAGATCGGCCAACACCGGTTTTGCCTGCTCCGCCTTGCCCACTTCCGACAACACGCGCGCCAACTCCAACTGCATATCCGGGTTCTTGGGGTTCGAATCGGCCGCATTGCGGATGATCTCCTCTGCCAAAGCCGGATCTCCGTTGGCCAGGTGGGCACGAGCCAGGGTGCGCAGCACGCCGATAGAATTAGGCTGATCCCGCAGCACTGCACGCAGATCCGCGATCGCCGCACGCGGGTCTTGCTTGGCCAGCGCAATATTGCCGCGCAACAGCAGCGCGTCATCATCGCGCGGACTCTTTGCCAATACCTCATCGATCAGCTTGAGAGCGCCCGGCACGTCATTGCGCTGGGCACGCATGGCGGCCAGTCGATTGCGGGCGGTCAATCCCGCGGCGTTGAGCTTTTCGGCGACGATCACGCTGCGGTAGATCTTTTCCGCATCGTCGGATCGCTGCATGCGTTCGTAGAAGGCCGCCAAATCAAATTGCAGCTGGCTGTCGCCGGGGTTTCCGGCAATCATTCGTTTCAATTCCTGCTCGCCGGCGTCTGCACCGCGCCGCGATGCCACGAAGTCGACCAGCGCCAGCTTGATATCGTCCTCGCCGGGCAGATCCTTGATCGCCTGGCGCAAAGTCCGTTCGCTGGCATCGGGCTGATTGGTGCGGGCATAGAATTGCGCGAGCCGTACGCGATGCGCCTTCTCTTGTGGCTGCAGCCGCACCAGATCCATCAGCGTTTCCTCAGCCTTTTCCTGCTGCCGATCGTCCAGGTACAGCTTCACCAGCACCAAGCGCAGATCGACGGTTTTCGGAATTACAATCACCGACTTTTCGAGCAATGCCTTCGCTGCGGGGGGTTCGCCGACCGAGGAGTACAGGCCGCTCAACACCGCAATCGCATCTTCGTTCGTGGGATCGAGCTGCACTGCTCTCTGGGCATCCGCCTTGGCGGCGGCAGTATCTTTTTTCTGGAGAAACACAGCAGCACGCACCGTCAAGAGCTCGGAATCGTCCGGGTGCTTGGCTATGGCAGGCAGAATCAGGTCGAGGGCACGATCCGCGGCGCCGGCAAACACATACAGCCGCGCCAATTTTGTTCGTGCGCCCAGGTGTGCCGGATCGACGTCGATGGCGCCCTGGTAGAACTGCGATGCCTCGCGCGTCTTGCCTAGTTTTTCGTCGACCACGCCGTTTTCGAACCGTACTTCGGCGTCGTTCGGCGCAATCTGCAGCGCATTTTGAAATTCGACACGCGCTTTTTGGTAGTTTTCGTCCGCGAGATAAGCCTGCCCCTTCGCGATGTGCCGCGCCTTGCGCACATCGGCGCCGCCGCAGGCCACGACCGATAGCACTGCGAGACACAGAGCAATCGTGAGTGCGCGCGACGGGATTTTATGCAGCTGCATGGTGGCATCGCAATCGGCTATCGGACCGCGGAGACTACTCATCCATGATGACGTTCCGATGACGTCACGCTAAAGCATGGGTTTCAGTATCAATCCGGTGAGTACGGCCGAGACACCAAAGCGGAGCCAGACCGCGTGGGTGTCAACGCGATTGGCAAGCACCTCGACCGCGTAGAACAAAATCACGAGTTTGGCGATCGCCAGGGCGCCGCCGTGCAGCAGGCCTAGATTGCCCGGCAGGCTGGGGATGACTAGGGCCACAAATAGTACAATGAGATCGAGTGGTGTCAGTTCAAAGCGACGGTCGCCCGTCAATCGCAGTCGCAGTACCGTGCCGACGGCCGCAATCAGAACCAATCCCCAGCCTGCCAGTGAGGTGAGCCGGTCTCCCTGCGCAATGATGGAGTCGAGATATACCAGTGCCGCGACGGTAACGTACAGGGCGCCCTTTTCCAGAAGGCTCAAGGGGCGAATACGCAGTATGACCAGACATGAGGCGGTCACGGCCAGCAAAATGAGCACCAACAGTTTGACGTCGCCGCTGACGCCCGCGATTTCGGACATGACCAGCGCCGCGTAGGCAACGAGTGCGAAGGCCACCGCTAAATACGACCAGCGCGGTACATATTGCGGCTGCAGCAATAGGGACACCAGCCTTGCCCGCGGCGAGTCGTGCTGTGATCGCCAGCGCCAGCGCCGCTTGGCGGCGAAGTGCAACAACAGCAGAGCGCTCAAGAAAAATGCACTGACGGCGGCCAGAATGAGCAGGTCGGATTCGTAGCGCATCCAGTAAGCCAGCAGGAACAGGTCGGCCTGAACGGCGTAGATGACCATTACGGCTTCATGGTGTGAGAATCCCAGCGCGAGCAGCTTGTGATGAATGTGATTCTTGTCGGCGCTGAAAGGCGAACGCCCCTCGCTGATTCTTTGCGCCATGACGCTCAAGGTATCGAGAATCGGCAGTGCCAGCAGCAGGATGGGAGTAGCCGCGCTCACGACACTGCCGCCGCTTTGAGTCGCGCGAATGCTCAACACGCCGACCGCGAAGCCCAGCAGTTGGCTGCCGGCGTCTCCCATGAATATGCTGGCGGGGTAGGTGTTAAACCTCAAGAATCCCAGCGCCGCACCCGCGAAGGCGAGCGCCAATGCGGCACTCGACACCTGCCCCGCGCTGTACGCCAATATGGCCAGCGCGCACAGGCTCAAAAATGTCGTGCCGCCCGCCAATCCATCCAGGCCGTCCGCCAGATTGATGGCATTGGTGATGCCGACCAAGAATCCCACGCTCAGCGGGATCGAAATCCATGGCGAAAGCGCCAGCCGGTCGTCCAGCGTGAGCGCCTGGATTTGTACATCGCCGGCATAGACGACGATGCCGGCCGCGACCAATTGTCCGGCGAGCTTGATCTTGTAATTGAGGTCGAAGCGGTCATCCAACCCCCCAAACACCGTGAGGATGCCTGCGGCCAGCAAAAAGTAGCGATCTGCGGTATCGATCGGCACCACTAACGCCGCTGCGAACAATACGCCGAGTGCCATGGCGATACCGCCGATGCGCGGGATCGGCGCGGCATGCACCTTGCGGCGATCGGGATGATCCACGATCTTGAGTCTGGGCGCGAGCCGCGCGCACAGCGGCATCCACGCCATCGTGACCACCATCGCCAACAGGAATGAGGTGATGTAAACCATGCTAGTCGGGGATGTAGTGCGGTAGCAATGGCGCAATCCGAGCCGCCACATCGCTCAGCCGCTGATCGGCCTGCGCTTCGCTGCTGCCGGGCAGGATGGGAGTGATCAAACGCACCAAGGCGCCGTCGGTGCGATGCCGCGTGACGGCATCCCAGAACAAGTACCATTTCACCACAAACTCATTGGTGATGATGCGTCCACGCTGCTCGAACCAGTAGTAGACCAATTGCCGTTGATCGCCAAAAGCGATCACGGTGCGATTGACGCGCAGGGGTTGCGAGTCGATATTCACGCCGGGCACGATCCGTTGGTCGAATTCGCTCAACTGCCAGCCACCGCCGGGCAAGCAGGCGCGCGGCGAATGCACGGCCTCGCCTTTGCGCTGCGAGTTGTAGTACGCCATATAGAGATTGACGCCGCTGCTGCCGCGCCCCACATAGTCCGCCAGCAGATAGTCGTCGAGTTTGAGCGTATCGAGATATACGCCCTCCATCGCGCCGCGGCGGCCCGTCCATTCCCCGAGTTGCATCGGGAAATCGACGAAGGTGGTACGCGCTGGAATGGTTTCGGCCGGGCGCGGCAACAGCCAGGTGGCGGCCGCAAATCCCGCCAGTAGCAAACATGCTGCGATAAAGGGGACCGGCACCTTGCGCTGCCGGCGCAGCGCTCCGGGCGGTGTCGGCGCCGGAAACTCCACGCCGAATAATTGGCGCCAGGTCCCCTTCTCACGGCCCAACAGGTTGAGTATGGCGATTTCCCCAAACATGAGCCCTGCGCTGGCCATGAAGACCAACCAGCCCTGGAACTCGTGCAGAAAACCTTCTGCCATCGCGATGCCCCAATGCTCCACCATCACGCCGATGGTGCCGACTCGAAAGCTGTTCATGAATACGGCGATCGGAACGCTCGAGAGGAACAAGAAGACCCGCTTCCAGCGGGCTCCCTTGTAGAAGTACGCCATCAGGAAGCCCAAGGTAAGCAGGGGGAACAGGTAGCGCAACCCATCGCAGGCCTCGGCCACCTGCAGCTTGTAACCCCCGAGGTCGATGACGTTGCCCTCAAGGTACACGCTCACGCCGAACAATCGCATGAACGCCACGCCGAGCGAGGAAGACACCAACTGGAGCTTCGAGGAAAGATTTGAAAACACGAAACTCGGCAGAGGAATCGTAAACGACAAAATGAAAAGCGGTGCGGCGATGAGGCTGAAGGCCCTTCGACCGGTAAATGACAGGGCAAGCCCGAACAGCGTCACCAGATAGGCGGTTTCGACCAAGACAAAAATGGTGCCGAACTGCCCCAGCAACAACAGGACCCCGCCGCAAGCCACCAAGGCGACTCCCCAGAAGCTGCCGTCGAAGTAAACTCGCTCGAGGCGGTCTTTTTGCTGCCAAACCAAAAATGCGGCGATAGGTGGCACCAGCAGTCCGTGACTGTATTCGGGATAGTTGAGCCACACGGTCCACATGTCGGTGAAGCCATCCCAGAAAGGCAGCAGGCTAAACAGCGCGACGATCGCGATCAGCGCCGCAATGCCATAGGAAAAGCGCCACACGGTATGGGCGCCAGGGATGGAATCGATGGACTCAACGGCCATGCAGTACCCTCGTAACGGCGCTGGGGCAGGGATAGATACCCCGGTTGTGTTTCACATGCATGACGAGGTCTTGAAGCTCAGGGCTGACGATTCATATAGGGGCGCGCCAGCGGTTCGCCAATGAAGAGCCCCTGCCCCGGCATGGCCACGCTTTTCCAATAGGCCTCCAAGAGCGTTTCGCCACGCAAGTAGTGATCGAAAAGCACCGCGGGATTGGGGAATTTCTCGGTGTGATTGCACGGTTCGGAGACAGAACCGTAGGACGCGGTCGCCCCCTGCTTGAGCCATTCGATGGCCGACATCTGCCCGCCGCCGTATAGAATGCCGCCTAAGGAAGTGAGGTGATCGGCAAGCGCTCCGGGGCGAAAATGCAGCCGCGGCAATTCCTCCACCTGCTGAACGCCGGTGAAATAGCCGATTATGTCGGGGATTTCATTCCGAATCGGTGTCGTCACCCGTACTGTCCGGACTCGGTGCGTGAGCAGGCTCAAGCCTTGTTCGTAGACGGCGGCGCGCACATTTCTCGCGGCATCCTGAGTGTCGATCAGGTACAGCATTCCTGAGGGCGCCGTGCCGTCCGCGGCAATGCCACGCTCGATAACGGCGCGTGCCAATACTGGATCGGCGGTTGGCAGCAACATGGCCGGCCACCACCCGACCGTGTCCGCCGGCAGCCAGCCCGGCGCATCGAAGAGCGGATTGGCGGCGGTCGCGGCGCAACCCGGTTCGCAAAATTCGCCGCGATAGCCAGCGGCAAAGGCGGTGGTAATCGACATGCACGCCACCGCCAACGGTTTTGACCAGACCAGCAACAAGGATTGCACCTCCGTAGGCAAATGCTCCAACACGTTGCGCCGCGACGCCGAAAAGGGCTCCGGTTCGATCGCGGACGACGCACCCAAGTGAACGCCGAGCACGTTTACCGCAGGAATATGGCGCTTGCTGGCATATAACTGCGCCGTCGCGGAGTCGCCCGCTTCATCCAGGTTGAACACCACGCCGAGTCGCTGCGCATCCAGTCCGTGCGCGCGACTCAAAGGCGCTGCTCCGAAAACCAGTCCAGCGGCCACGAAACACCAGGCCGTCAATGACAAGACTTAAATGCGCCGCGAAGTCTGAACGGGCTCAGCGCTCGACGTCTTCTGAGGCAGCGGAATCAGGGTGAGGTCCGCTGTGAACACTCCTGCATGTCCGCGGCTGCGATCCTGCAGCACGCTTTTGACCAGCTTTTCGTCAACCGAGGTGCTCTGCTCAGCAAAGGCATATACCAGCGACATGTCGCACAACTGATTGACGAGACGCGGCACGCCCCGCGAGCGCGCATGGATATAGTCGATGGCTTCCGGCTGAAACAGCGCATCGCTGCCACCGGCCGTGGTGAGGCGATGTTTGATGTAAGCGCGCACTTCGGCGAGACTCAAGCTCTCCAGATGAAAATCAACAGAGACGCGTTGCGCAAATTGCGCCAGTTCCGGGCGCTGCAGCTTGTCGCGCAGTTCCGGTTGGCCGATGAGCAATATCTGCAGGGCAATATCCCCCTCGGAATTGATGTTCGAAAAGAGCCGCAACTCCTCGAGCACCGGCACCGATAAATTTTGCGCCTCGTCGATCGCCAGTAGGGTGCGGCGGCCCCTGCCATATTCACCGATGACGAACTCGGCCAGCGCCTCATATTGGCCAATGTCGGATTTGTCGACCGATCCAATGCCAAGAGCCGACAACGCCCATGGCAGGATCGAGGTAAATCGATCGTGGGTGTTGCTGATGAGCCCGACCGTAAAGCGGTCTCCCAACGAGCGAATCATGCTCCGCACGACCGTAGTCTTGCCGCAGCCAATTTCACCGCTGAGCAGGCAGAATCCGGCCTGCGATTCGATCGCATACTCCAGCATCGTCAAGGCCGTCTCGTGCTGTCGCGAAGGATACAGAAAAGCGGGATCGGGGTTAAGCGCGAACGGCCTGGTGGTAAGATTGAAAAAACGTTCATACATGCGGCTAACCGTAGGGCGACGGAGCGCCGGACGAACGATTCAGCACGGTCCCCAAGATTGGGGTTCTGCCGGTGAGTTCCATACAGCGCAGCAGATCTTCGCGCCGTGTCATGCGTTCCGAGACAACCATAAGACCGCACTCAACGAGCGGCAAGAAAGCGAGCGCGTCGTCGGCGCCCAAGAGCGGCGGCAGGTCAAATATGACGATTCTCTCCGGATAGCGTTCCCGAAGGTCCGCGACCAGATCGCGGCCCCGCACACCGGAGAGCGCTTCGGAAGAGTTTGCCAGCGCGGTGCGGGCCGGCAACACCACCAATCGATCGTAGCCTTCGGGGTGATAAAGGCACTGATCGATCTTCGCATCGCCATTCAGGACATCGTTCAAACCGAATTCCGGCGTCAGATCGAGGCTGGAGGCGATTGCCGGCTGCCGCAGATCGCAGTCGACCAACAGCACGGTGTGGCGGTTATCATAGGCCAGATTGACGGCGAGATTGATCGCGGTCGTGGTTTTTCCATCATTGGCATTCGGACTCAAGATCGCTATCGAGCGCCATCCGCGCTCGTCCATCCGCTGCAGCACCTGAGTGCGCAGCATACGAAATGCCGACGCCGCGAGATCGTTGTGCCGGGGATCGACGATGCGGTGGGACTCCAGTGCGTCGGGGCGCGGAAGATAAGTTCGCGTCTTCGTATACCGGATCATTTTCGACAGCGGCGCCACCGCCGCGAGTTCCGGCTTTGCCTCAAATGGTGGGGGAATCACGCCAACCTCGGCGGCGCCGGCCTCGCTATGCAATTTGATTCGCTCCGCGCGCGCCAGATCAAGTGCTTTACGAATCCGATCCATAGTTTACATCCCGAAACGGTGCAGCAGGCTCAGCCACACGATATCCAACGGCCGCACCAGGAAATGCACGGCCAATCCCACGCCCAGCAAGGCGACTACGGCGCCCTGCCACGAATAGCGGGTTGTTCGCTTGCGGCGACGCGCCTCCGCGCCGGTGACAATTGCGGGAATGGCGGCCAAAGGGGCCACATTGAGCAAGCGCCGCACATCGTTGATGCCCCGCACCGAGGGATCGAGCGTTTCCTTCATGACCGCCGCGCCGAAACCCGCAGCTACGCTCAACACCAGCCCCATCGCCAATATCAAGAGCCGGTTTGGACTGACGGGCTTCTCAGGTGGCAGAGGCGGCTCGATCAACGTGAAACGCTCACCCTTGCGCTCGATTTCCATATTTTCGGAAACCTGCACGTCGCTCTGTTTGGCGCGGATCTGCTGATACTTGAGCTGCGCGTTTTCGAGCTCGCGCGCCAAGGCGCGAAAGTCCCGTTCAACCGCCGGCTCATCGGCCAGGCGCTTCTCATAGCCCTCCAGTTTGCCGTTCAATTCATCGCGCTTTTGTTCGGCGCTCTTCTTTTCAGTCAGCAACGCGTCGAGCTGGCCTTTGACCTGGATGTAAGCCGGATTATCCGCATGGCCTTTGGCGGTAGTCAGCGCGGCGGCAGCCGGCTGCGCGCTCAGCGTCTTTTCAAGCTCGGCCACCACACGTTTCAAGCGGATCACGTCGGGGTGCTCCGGCGAGTACTTTTCAAGGGCCTGCGCGAGTTGCGCGTTGGCCTCATCCAACTGCCGCGCGATGTCGGCGGCGCCGTCCTCGGCTTTGATCTGCTTCTGCAGACCGGCCACCTCACGCTCGGTATTGACTACGTCCGGATGGTCCGGCGAATAGCGCGCCTTGTAGCCCGCCAATTTGGACTTCAGATCGCGAAGGCGGTCTTCGGTGTTCATGACACGCTGCCCCGTGTCGGAGAATACCAACGCCGTGGGGCTGATTTGCGCCAGCTGGGCCTCCAGCAATATGCGCTGGGCATCCAGCGCCGCCAGCCGGTTCTCCACGTCGCGCAACTCCTGCTCGATGCGATCGGTGCGCTGCTGATTGAGCGCCTCGAGCTCCGGCATTCGATCGCGGTGTTTTTCCTTGAACACAGCCAATTGCTTGTCGAGCTCGGTGATGCGCTGTTGCTGACCGCTCGCCTGTTCGGCGAAAAATGTCGTGGTTTGCTCGGCAAGCCGCGCCCGCGATGTGAGATTTTCGTTCAAATACAAAGTGGTCAAATCATTGGCAACTTTGAGCGCCAGTTCCGGCGAGGCGCTCTGATAGGCGACGCTGAAGGCGATCGTGGCCTGCGTCGGATGACCGCTGCGCGGGTCGATGACATCCGCACTGATCATTTTCAGGGCGATATCTTCGCGCATCCTCTGCATGAGCACCTCGCGAGGCTTGCTCAAGCGGATCTCCGGGTAGAGATGGTAGCGATCGATCAAGGTGAGCAGATTCTGCGTGGTCATGACCCGCTGGCTGATCACCTGCACCCGTTGGTCTGCAAACGAAGTGATGGCGGAACGCACCAAGTCTTGCGGAATTTCCTGCTGTTCGATGAGTATGGTGGCGGTCGATCGATAGGTGGGCGGCAGCAATAGGGCCAGCAGCACGGTGGCGATGAGGCATCCGCTGCCGGCGACCATGAAAGTCACCCGGCGATGCCAATAGCCGCGGAATTTCTCCCGGATATCTTCCGCGGGTGCGATACCGATCATGGCGCTGGTGGCGTTCATTTACAGGTCGATCCGGTAAAATTGACGTGAGATTTGCAAGCTCACGCCGGTGGATTGCGCTTCGACCGGCGGCAGGTCGTAGCGCACCTTGATCCACCGCGTGTTCAATGTGATGAGCCAGTTCGGGGTCCAGTGCCAGGCAGCCGAGAGCTGACCCGAGAAATAGTGGGTCGAGTAAAGCGACGCATTCGGTGCGGGCGTCGCGGTAGTTTGATAACTTAAAACTGCGCCGAAACTCAAGCGGTCCGACCTCAGGTAGTTGGCTTCTATATCGGCAATATCCTGTCGCGACAGGAATGCGAAACCACTGGGAAGGAAGGCTCTGGATGCGTAAGCCTTGAAGGTGACAGTCTCTCCAGTCCGCGTCACGCCGGCATTGAATACCGGCCCGCGTTGCGAGGCGTGTACCGTTTCCAGGTAGTAGGGCCCGTATTCGACGGAGCCCACAAACACGGGCCCACTGTAGATCTTTTCACTGTTGTTTGACTTGGCATAGCCCAAGCTGGTCGATAGGGACCAGATTTCGGTGAGCTTTCGATCGAACCCCAAGCGCAGCGCGAAGTTGCGGCTGCTGGTGAGATTGTCGAGCGCCGAGTATTGTCCGGCGTTGACCGTGAGCTGCAGTGTATTGCGTTCAGTGAGCGCATAGGAGGCTGTAGCGCCCGCGCTGTAATAACGATAGTCGACCAACCCGGTGGCAGCCGCCCCCTGACTATAGAGCACCCGGCTCCAGCCGCCATCGAGTGCAATGCTGCCGCGCTCGGTCAGGGTGTGTTGCCAATCCAGCGAAGCGCTGTTTGAATCCGAGCGCACACCCACCCCATCGCTTGCCAATCCGTACTGATACAGTGAGGAGTCGCGGCCAAGGCCCGCCTTGAGTGTGAGCGTATCCAAGTCACTCAATAGGATCGTGCTGCCGCTCAAGTGAAAGTAGTTGGACGCCAAGGATGCATAGCTGCCGCTATCCCCATATCGGATGCTGGGGTCGATGGCGATGTGCAGTGAGTCCAAATCGTAGCGCGTGGGGTCATCGAACAGCAGGGCCTGATTGTTTTGGGCGCGGGCTTGGCTCGAATTCAGAAACGGATTCGAGGCGTATTCGGAGGCCACGCCGATCATTGGCTCCATACTCAAGGGCCCCGCTCGATTCGTGCCGCTGATCACAAGTCCTCCGAGGAATATCAATAGTCGCGCGCTCACGGCACGACTACCGTATCCCCGCTTTTTAATAGGATGTTTTGTTCTAGATGCCGACCGCGGGCGACATCGCTGTAGCGAAATCGTGCCGACGTTTGCTGCAATCCGTCACGATGGAAGACGCGTATGCGGTCGGTGTTGGCAAACGGCGTGGCGCCCCCTGCCAGGCTGAGCGCTTGAAGCACATCGATGGGCCGGCTGAGAGCGAAATCCCCGGGCCGATTGACCTTGCCAATCACATATACCCGATTGCCGGCGGCGACCTTGACCTGCACGGTCACCACGGCATCGGGGATGAGCTTTCGAACGCGCTGCTGGAGGTCGGCCCGCAGTTCGTCGGTGGTGCGGCCCGCGGCCTGCAAGTCCCCGGCCAACGCGAATGAAATGCCGCCGTCCGGACGCACCAGGACTTCGCTTTGCAAATCCGTTTCTTTCCAGACCACGACCTGCAGCATGTCGCCGGGTTGCAACTTATAACCGACCGCAGCCAGCTCCCCTTCGGCGCCCGAGGCGGTCGCTGACAACAGCACCATCAGCGGCAGAAGCAGAACTTTCATTTTCGGCATCCAATTTTTTTGCACGTGCCCACCGCCTCCAAGAGAGGCGCAAAGTGTAGGCGGCATTTATTAGCGTTTCATTGCAGGCGCTGACGAACTGCCGACAATCGTCTGCGCCTTGTCGGCTATGCGCCCCAGGCCGCCGGGTGACCCGACCGCTGGCGGCGCTGCCACGCCAGAATGGCCAATCCGGACAGCAGTAGCGCCACGGAAGCCGGCAGCGGCACCGCGGTAACCGCCGGCGTCCACTGGATATCCAGCCCATAGACGCCGGTATCCAGGGGTCCTTGCGCCGTGCCGAACATCTGGACGAAGACGTTTTGCGCGCCGCTGATTTTATAGGAAGCGGTGCCTGCGCCCATTTCAGGCCCGAGCAGGCTCTGGGTGTTGCTCACAATGAAATCCAGCTGCGACAGCGGTGTCGGCCAGGCGATGTCCGAGACCGTGACGGTCAAGGTGCCGGGACCGCTCAGGGCAAACGAGTCTTGGAATGACTGCTGTCCGGTAAAAAAGCCAATTCCGTCGTACAGCACCTCGCTGGCTTTGGCGCCCGTTGCGCTCGCGGCCCAGAGGCCCGTGGCGCAAATGACGGCCGCGAATAATTGTTTGGTCTTCATGGTAATACTCCTAATCCTTAAGAATTCGAGGTCAGGCCGCCGGCCGCTGCAAATCCTGTCGCGGGTTGGCCGCCTCAACGGGCACCTCATCGACGGGCTTTGGCTCGGCGCTGCGATACAGGTACTTCTCGTACAGGTAGTTGCGCAAAGAGCGCGCGGCAATTGCCGGATCGGAAAGCGCGCCGTTGCCATCCTTCATACGCATCACCAGGTATTGATCGCGCAGACCACTCATCGCGAGCAGCGCTATGTCATCCCGATCGACGCGCGTCCGATCATCGGCCCGTTGATTGATGATGGTTTCCAAGCGAAATGAATCCAATTCGAAGTGGCGGATCAGTTCATCGCCCGACTCCACCAGGACCGGCAGCAAGTTACGCCCGGTAATCGCGTCGTCACATAGAGGTCCAATCCGCCCAAACATGGCCTTGATGGCGTAGCGGATGATGTCCGAATCGCGCACGCCCAGCCGCTTCGCTATCCGCTTGATATTCCTCACATCACTGCCGCCGAGCCGAATCGAAATGGCCTGTTTCCGCTGATCGACCACGCACTTCCCCTTTTCGTTTTCGCCGCCGCACCGTTCGTAATACGGCGCTTCCAGAATCGTATGGAAAAGGTGTTGCTTGTGAATGGCAGTCTTGTGACGTTTTCACCATATTCCGCGCGCGTGTGCCCCTCGGATCACGCACACTCGTCCACTGCGCCCGCCTCGCAACGCCAATTGGGGGAGGGAGTGTCATGAGAATGACAACCTGCCGGGGTAAGGTCCGCGCCGTCGTGCCATCCCTGAAAAACAACATTGCCGCCCTGTACGGGGTGCAGCTGGCGAACTACGCGATTCCATTGCTGACGCTGCCGTGCTTGACGCGGGTATTGGAACCGGACGGCTTCGGGCGCTTCAGTTTCTGCATTGCCTGCAACGCCTATTTGGTGATGTTGGTCGACTACGGCTTCAACTTCAGTGCCACCCAGGAAATCGCCCGCCATCGGGACGATAAGGCGGCGCGCTCCAAGATTTTCTGGGCGACGATCGCTGTGAAGACTCTGCTGGCCATCGCGGGATTTGCGATGCTGCTGGCCAGTACATATTTGTCTGCGCGTATGAGCGCAGACCGGTCGTTGCTACTGGCCGGTTATCTTGCCGTCGTCGGCAGTCTGTTGACGCCAGCTTGGTACTTTCAGGGAACGGAAGATCTGGCGCTGCTGAGCGCCATCACGGTTTTCTTCCGGCTGCTGTCGGTACCGCTGACCTATGCGCTGGTGACGACCCGGGACAACGTCTTGGTCGCCATCATCATTGCCGCAGCGCCATCAGTCGCCGCGGGCTTGATGTGCCTTGGTGTGTTGTTATTCAGACGCGCTCTGCTGTTTGTGACCGTTTCGCGCTGCGACCTCGTGGTCACGCTGGTGGAAGGGTGGCATTTGTTTCTGTCCACCGCCGCGATCAGCCTCTATAGCACCACCAATGTCGTATTGTTGGGCATCGTGGCAGGCAATTCCGCGGTCGGCTATTTCAGCGCCGCCGAGAAGATTGCCAAGGCCGCCGCAGGCCTGATGTCGCCTGTGAGCCAGTCCTTCTATCCCCGGATTTCGCGTCTCATCGACGAATCCAAAGAAGAAGCCTTTGCGCTCATTCGGCGCTTGCTGCGCGCCCAGGCAGCCATCGGTTTGACCATTTCGGTCGGCATCATGCTGACCGCCGCCTACGCGGTACCCTTGCTATACGGTCCGGCGTTCTCCGAAACGGTGGCGCTATTGCGCTGGCTGTCGCCGCTTGCCGTTGGTGTGGAATATGTGCGGACCGTATAAATGGATCAGCACGCCGTGATCGTCGAATTCATCGTACGCATTGCCGGCGATGTGCGGCCGCTTGTCGATGAGCAGTATTCGCTTGCCGGCGTGTGCGAGTCGTTCCGCGCAAACGCTGCCGGCGAAGCCGGCGCCCACAATCAATACGTCGTAGTCGTTCATTTAGTTTCGGAACTGTCCGTGAGTCATGCGTTGTGGGAATATCGGCACTTGTTTCAACCACAGCGCCAGGCACATCAGGGCCGTCACCAGAGCCTCGGCCGTCAGCACGGACACGGCAGCGCCGGTCGCGCCAAAATAGGAAGCCAGCGCGTACAGCA